>Ga0209095_1000125_pt1 | contig 47358 bp, 82 predicted proteins | sample COGITO_mtgs_1104_3_FD_184795 | JGI IMG/M metagenome (GOLD analysis project Ga0209095, IMG submission 184795) | Pelagic marine microbial communities from North Sea - COGITO_mtgs_110404 (SPAdes) (version 2) | ecosystem: Environmental > Aquatic > Marine > Epipelagic ... | reverse complement strand
TGGGTTAGGCCGAACGGTTCAAGCGATGCCGCGACGTAGTGCGCTTGTGCAGCGGCTTTGGCGGATTCGGCACTATCTGGTTCAGGCTCTTTTGAATTATTACCTTCGATATAAGTCATCCTGAATTGCCGGACCCAACGCCACTTTCCGTCCGATGCAGGGTAAATCCTGTACCAATCCAATGGCGCTAGATACGCAATTTCTTCCGTGTAACCATGGCAGTGGCCTTTATCGAAATGGCGCTCGTCGGCTTTTTCCCAAACCAGCGGCATCACCATATCCGGCAGGGCTGCGATGATTACGTCGGCAGCGGCCTCGGCGTAGTCTCGAAGCGTCACATCCATGTCATGCACGTTGTCGATTGCAACCTCAGCTACGTCCGCCAGCTTTTCGCGTAGGTCAGTCATGGGCTTTGTCCTGTGTTGCAACAGGTTTATAGTACGGACGTTTAACATCGACGATCAGATGGCATTGCTCAGGCCCCGCGATTACCTTGACGACACCCATGGATACGGCGCGACGGACTTTATCGCGTAGCACCCCGTCTGGCTGGAACGCAAACCAAATGGGCTGGTTTCGCACGGTTACTGGAAGTAGCATATCAGCCTTCATGGACTTTCTCCTGTGTGGTATAATTGGGGCAGCCATCGCGAAGGTCCGTGAATGCGACGGGTGCGTCAGGCCCGCCCCACCACCTTTCAGCCGCCCTCTTTTCGGCTTCTCCAAAGTGGCGGCGACACGTTTCGTAGGTGCAATCTGAACCGCAAAACGACATATCCTTAAAGCACATCATTGACTTTCTCCTGTGTGGATATGGCGGCGATTTTGCTTTCTGCGGCAAGGGCGCGTTCACACCATGCGTGCAGTTTACTGCTTTGACACGGGATGCAGACCCAAACAGGGCCAGCCTCCAAGAGGGTGAAAGGCTTACCGCAATCCGGATGTGGGTTCTTGGATAATTTCTGGCCGCATCTACAAACGGGATCGTCGTCCCGCTCCGCCACCAACTGCCGGATGATCCGCACGCCTTTTTCCTCGCCAACCGCTGCGACACGTTGCGCGATGTGCTGGGCTATCTGTTCGGGGGTGTAGGTCATGCCTTGGGTTCCCGTGCTGTGAGAAGGTCATCATGCGATGGGCCTACAAGGATGTCAGGATCGCCTCCGAATTTACGCATGACGGTTCGCCATGTGTCGTCCAATGTCCTGCGATGCACGTTTTGCAATGGTCGGTTCTGAACTTCGTCGCGCCACTTTTCCACGGCCCAGTCTAGCGCCTTGGTGTCGGGCATGGCTGATAGGGCGGCGCGGGCTTGGTTCAACGCGGATGCCTTTTCAGATTTGTGCGTTTTATGGTTCCAGCGGTAGTCCTGCAATTCACGCAGTTTTTCAGCGCCAATGTAGGTCGCGTCATGCGGTCCGTTGATAGCCTTAGCCACCCGCTCTACCGTCTGTTCGTCTGGTGTGGTCATGATGTTTCCTTTGCCTTGATAAGCTGGATAGCCAGCAGCTTAACCGCCTTGCGTTCGTCCGGTGCCATGTCGGCAGGGTCGGGCAGCTTGCGGCCTATGCGGGCCTCGATGATCTGGCGGGCGGTCATAGCATCACTCCCACAGCCAGACACAACCAGAACACAACGCTCCCGATTATCGCAATACCCAAGCCGTTGCCGTGTGGTTGTTTGGGTTCGTTCTTCATCGTATCATCCCTTCAAATACATCCGCATATGACGCGGCCCATGTGGTTGGCGTCATTGCCGTTAAATAGACACTACGCCAACCATGCGCTCCTAGTCAACCACTATTTCAACATCGCCAACCAGCTTGCCGTCTTGCACTTGCCCTGTGATGGTTGCTTGGCATTGTAGATCGTACAGCCAGACCCGTTGCGTGAACGTCTTGACGGTTGGCGTTGATCTGGCGCGATATGCCAAAGACCCTACCCATGCAGGGTAAACTGAAGTTGTCCATCCATCAACAATCCATACCTCAATCTGCCCTGTATACTCCCGCAACGCCTTTTTTGTATCAGCGTCAAGCAATCCGAACGGTGTTGTGATGGCGGTCAGGTCAACCGTTGGTGTTGCGCGTGAGATTAGGTGCCATGATTTAGTACCTTCCAGCATCCAATTATCGCCAAACTTAATCATACCTCCGCGATATTTAGTTTTACCAATTGCATCTTCTCCATCCAGTCGGTCAATGGTAAATGACATAGTTCCTCGACCAAACACATCGCCCGGTTTAGCGTCCCAGTCTTGCAGTGTTTTCAGTTCCATGTTAAACTCCTTTACATTTTCTAGCTTTATTGTTGCGAATGGTTCGCATTTGCAGTTACATTTATTTACCGTACAGCCCTATCGTTACGCTGTCAGGTAGGGTTGCCTACCAATGCGCCTAGTTGGCGTCTGGTGGTGGGTGTCCGTTGGTGTGGCGTGTGATTATGGCGATGCACCAACCATGAAAGCTATCAGAATAATGATTGCATTCCAAACCGCCGCTATAAACCCGCCATTTAGCGTGTTCAGGATAACTGTCATAAATGCAAACGCCATCCATAGTGTTTCCGCGTGGCTCATGATGCACCTGTCGCGGCGCGGTAGGCGGCAATCAGATGGACAGGAACCTGAGCATAAACAATACCGTCACGCTCGACGTTTCCCTCTGCGCCATTTGCCATCTCTTCCGCCGCAATCAGCGCGGCTTCCATGTCGGGGACGCGGGCGACGCGGCGGGCGTCTACATCAACCGTCCCATCGTGGATTGCGGAAATGATATATGGCATGAGGTGCGGGTTATCGCTCATAAGACTTTTCTGACCTCCTAGCCATGCGCACTTTATTAAAGGTTTGGACCACGGCCCATCCGTACCCGCCTCACGATCCCGCTTGATGTCGTCAATCATTGTCATGTGTTCCGTCCTCCGTTCTTGGTTTACCAGCGACCTTCCAAGATGCAACCGCATCAACCCAGCTTTCGTTTTCGTCTATTAGAGTTTTCGCTTGTTCTGTCTCACTGTCAATCTCTGCGTCAGTCATGGCGTTAAAGTCGCCCTTATATTCCATCCATGCGTCATTCATTGTCATGTCGCCTGATCCTTCAATATTGTGATGCACGTACCAATCAATGCAAAATCCACACCGCGCGGTACATCATCAGGCGTATTGCAAATCATTGTGTCGTCCGATCCTGATACCTTGATCGAAATCGGAAACTTGCTTTCATTAAATGGCACGTCGCCACTTACATTCCACAAAGCATTCTTAAACATATCCGTATCTCCTTTATCCTGCCCCACACTACTTGACGCGGCGTGGGGGTGTCAATCGTTATTTTAGACGCGTGACCGTGAGTTCCCCGGTTGTCTGTTTTCGTGTTTTGAACTTCATACCCCGCGCGTGGCCATAAACGTGGCAAGCTGTTTGGGCACGAGTTAATAGATTTGACGGAATATCAACCTTATCGCCGACTTGCATTTTGCTCCATGGCCAAGAAACGCGATCATCAGACCCGTCCAGATCATAGCTACCTGCCTTAATTATATCGAACTGCATTTTCATAACTCCTTTTTGGTTGTTATGATTAGATAACACCGCAAGCTATAAAATCAACCAAAAACCAACGCAACCTCATTAACCAATTGAAAACAAACAAAAACATCATTCGAGGTTGCGCAATTTCACCTACGCAACCCAACGCAACCCGCAACGCAACCTTTAATTGTAATAAAGTAATAACAGCAAACAAAGCGCCAAACCGCCTTATTTTCATAGCCGTACCTTCTTCTTCTTCTTCTTCTACTCAAAAAAATAATAATAAAAGGTTGCAGGATGTGCCGTTTTGAATAAAACATAGTGCCTATACGCGCCCGCCCGCCCACACGCGCACATACGCGCGCATTAGCCCCCCCCTATTTTATTGTGCAACCTGCAACCTCAAGCATAACCCATTGAAAACAAACAATCGAAAGGTTGCGTAGGTTGCGTTGTGCTTGGTTGACACCGCCAAACCAATGCTTTAATGGTATCTGAGCGACATATAAAGGAGGCCGCGCATGTCTGAGACAGTGCAGGAATTTATCACAGCTATGCGCAATGCGGGGGTTGGTCCTAGCAGTGCGGACGATATCATAGCCGATGACGCGGCCCGGTATTACCATGTGGATGGCGACAAGCCGCGAACCAAGAAGGGGTCATACCGATTATCTGATGATGATGGTTTCGGGTTTGGGTGGTTTTACAACCATCGGACGGGTGAAAATACGAACTGGCATAGCAAGTCTAAACGCAAACTGTCGGATGATGATAAGGCGGAATACAAGGCAAGGTTAGCGGCAAGTAAGAAACGCCGCGAGGAACAACGCAAAGAAGACGGGATTGCTGCGCAAGCCGAAGCTGCTACTATTTGGGCAAGGTCGGATCGTACTGGAACATCATCGTATCTTGAACGTAAGGGTGTGGTGCTGCGTGGTGTTCGATATGATGGCGGCAATGTAGTGGTGCCTATTTGGCGTGATGGCGTTATGGTCGCGGTGCAACAGATCATGCCGGACGGGTTCAAGCTGTTCCTAAAGGGCAGTGACCATATGGGCGGGTATTTCAGCATCAAGGGCAGCATGGATACAATCGCCATCTGCGAGGGCGTCAGCACTGCGGCAAGCGTGTCGATGGCGACGGGGTGGAGCGTCATTGCATCATTCAATGCGGCCAACTTAAAGGCGGTTGCTGTTGCTATCCGTGCCAAGTATCCAGACGCGCGGATTGTCATTGCTGGCGATAACGATCATGAGGCGACGGACGGCAAGGGGCAACCGCTCAATATCGGCCGCGATAAGGCTGGACAAGCTGCGGTCGCTATTGGTGGCGCGCAAGTCCTGTTGCCGCCTGATGCGGCTGGGGTGAGTGACTGGAACGACGTGCATATTATGGACGGAATTGACGCGGTACGTGATGCGCTATTGTCCGCACCTGTTGCAATCGCCACGCAACCTGATGACAGTGGCGACCAATGGGAACCAGACTACGGCGACGATGATGGCGACGTGATAGACGTTGACCCATGGGGTGAGATCCGGCCATTGGGTCACAATCGGGGCGCTTACTATTTCTTTCCAAGGTCAACAGGGCAGATAATGGAGTTCAGCGCCACGTCATTAGGTAGGCCGCAGAACCTATTCCAACTTGCGCGGCGTGGTTTTTGGGAACGGATGTACGCACCGGAGGAAAAGATGGGCACGATATGCGAATATGCCAGTGCCGATCTAATCGCAGAGTGCCACAATCGTGGTATATTCAGCGTAGAGAATGCAAGGGGCGTTGGCGTGTGGCGTGACGGCAAGGCTCTATTGGTCAACTGCGGCGATGTAATTGTTGGCGAGGGCGTAAAATGCCACCCCAGCGAATACGACGGCGACTATGTATATGAAGCTGGCCAACGTGTAATCGACATGGAAGCCATGCCGCTATCAAATGCAGAGGCGTCTAAATTCCGCGATATATGCGGTAACCTGACATGGAAAAAGCCGCAATATGGTGACTTCTTGGCGGGCTGGGTGGTTATCAGCGCGGTCGGTGGTTGCGTTGATTGGCGTCCTCATATTTTTGTGACGGGGCGCAAGGGTAGCGGCAAATCAACCGTGATGGATAAGATCGTCAGGGACGCGCTAAAGGGTATTGCTGTAAAGCGTGACGGCGGCACAACTGAACCCGGTATCCGCAAGGCGTTGGGGGCATCTAGCCGTCCTTTCATTATGGATGAGGCAGAAGCAGAGAGCGCACAACGTCGGGCGCAATTGCAATTGATCCTTGAGTATTTCCGAAACGCATCATCTGGGGCCGTGGTAGAGAACGCAAATGCAACATATGTAGCGCGGTCGGCTGCATGTTTCGGGGCAATCAACCCGCGAATTGATCAAGGTGCGGACGCCGATAGATGGTCGATGCTTGAATTGGAGCCGAACAATAAGCCAGACAGCGAGGCCCATTATAAACGCCTACTATCTGATATTGACACGGTGATAACGGATGACTTTCCGCACCGACTATTGGCGCGAACTGTCGCTAATCTTAATGTACTGCTTGCTAATATCAGCGTGTTCATCAGCGTGTTCAGCAAGAAGCTAGGAAGCAAGCGCGCGGGTGATCAGGTTGGCACATTGCTTGCGGGTGCGTACTCTCTGGTATCTGACAAGCGGGTAACGTATGATTTTGTTGATGAATGGGTGAGCAATCAGGATTGGAACTGGTCGGAGTTGACGGGCGGTGGTAGCGATGCTGATGCTCTCGTTCAACACATCATGGCCGCGCGTGTTCGATACGATCATGACGGTATGGGGCGTGAAAGCAGCATTGGCGAATTGATCTGGCGCGCAAGTACACCGGGCGCGCTTGGTAGTGATGATGCGGCTAGGGGTCTTGGCGGCGTTGGCGTTAAGGTTGACGGCGATAGGATCGTGATTAGTAACACGGCGTCACCTCTCAAGCGTATATTGAACGATACACCGTGGGGCGTATGGAAACGGACACTAGGCGACTATGAAGGCGCAGAGGGTGTTGGCCAAACGTATTTCGGGCCGGGTGTAAAGACGCGCGCCACTAGCATCCCATTGGCGGCTTTGGGGCTGGATGATGTTGTGGTTGCGGATGGATGGGACATGGAGGGTTTTGAGAATGGATGATAAACTAAGGGTGTTGGACCTATTTAGCGGAATAGGCGGGTTTAGCCTTGGACTTGAACGAACGGGCGGGTTTGAAACGGTTGCATTCTGCGAGATTGAACCGTTCCCGCGCAAAGTATTGGCGAAACATTGGCCGGAGGTGCCTTGCTATGAAGATGTTACAAAACTCACAGGCGACATTTTGGAACGAGACGGAATTAGCGTCGATGTCATCACAGGTGGTTTCCCATGTCAAGACATCAGCGTTGCAGGTAAGCAAGCTGGCATTGGCGAAGGAACTAGAAGCGGATTGTGGTCCGAAATCGTGCGACTTATTGGCGAGTTATCACCCCGATACGTCATCGTGGAGAACGTCGCAAACCTGCTTTCTGGCCCTAGCGAAAAACGAGGCGGATGGTTTGGCAGAGTTCTCGGGGACTTGGCCGAATGCGGGTACGATGCAGAATGGGAAAACATACCGGCGTCAGCCTTGGGCAGAGATCAAGCACGGGAGCGAGTATGGATTGTTGCCTACAATAACCAAGTCGGACGGGGGCGTCCTGTCCTCATGCATCAACGATTCCAACGTATGGGTTACGGACCGCGTGGGGTTGCCCCGTCGCCTCTCAAGGGAAGGGGCGACGTGGAGCGCAGGCTTCGTGCGCTTATGGGACCAAATAATGGGAGGAAGGGTTCCGGCGATAGCGGCGGAGCGTCACATGGGGTTCCCGCCGAACTGGACCAGCTTGCATCCCTTGGAAACTCAGTAGTACCCCAAATACCAGAACTAATCGGACGCGCCATATTGGACGCCCAAACATGACCGCCGTAACGCTATATCCAGACCAAACCGAACTTGTCGCGCGCGTATCTGAAACCATGCGCCGTTCTAAATCTGTCCTGATGCAATCGGCAACGGGAAGCGGCAAGACGCGTATGGCGGCTAACATGATCGACAGAACCCGCATCAAAGGAAATCGGTGCGGGTTCCTAGTGCCGCGCAAGTCATTATTGGCGCAAACACATGAGACGCTAAACGAGTTCAGCATACCGCATGGGGTGGTTGCGGCTGGATGGCGACCTTCACCATTTGAGCGCGTCAAGTTAATATCAGCACCGACATTATCACGCCGCCTAGATACTGCACCGACGCTGGATATCGTATTCATTGATGAATGCCATTTTGGTGGCGCTGATTTAGACCGTATTATCCAGCATTACAAGTCGGCTGGGTCGTGGGTCATTGGGCTAAGTGCGACCCCAATGAAAACCAATGGGCAAGGCATGGGTGAATGGTATGATCAGATGGTATGCGGCCCTCAGATCGGATGGTACATCGAAAACAAGCGCCTAAGTGAGTTCCGGTTGTTCGCACCTGATACGCCTGATCTAAGCGCATTGCGTGTGACGGGTGGGCAATATGTTGCCAATGACGTTGACAGCTATATGATGTCAGACGAACGCGGCAAGGTGTTGGTGGGTAGCGCAGCCAAGCATTACGCCAATAACGCAATGGGACTGCGTAACGTATCGTTCTGTACATCGGTCAAACACGCTAAAATGACGGCACAAATATTCAATGACGCGGGCATACCAAGCGCGGCGGTTAGCGGGGAAAGCGATCCTGACTATTTGAAACGGGTCATTCGTGCGTTTGCCAAGGGTGAGATATTGAACGTATGCAATGCGCAATTGTGGGGTTTCGGTTTCGATCTGGCACAAGCGAGCGGCGTTGACGTGACCATTGAAAGCATGTCTGACCTATGCCCCAGCAAGTCCCTACCGTGGCAAGCGCAAAAATGGGGTAGGGTATTGCGCATGAAGGATAAGCCTGCAATGATATTCGACCATGCAGGCAATGCGCTTGAACACGGCATGCCGGATCAGGATAGGGAATGGTCACTAGAAGCGGCAAAGAAACGTGGCGCGGGTGGTGAAAAGACAGAACCAACGCGCCAATGCGGGGAGTGCTATTTTGTGATGCGCCCATGTCCTACATGCCCAAACTGCGGCCATGTGTTCCCTATCATGGGGCGTCAAATTGAGGAGGTTGAAGGCGAGTTGATTGAGGTGTCGGAAACGGCACCGCGCATGAAAAAGCCGCAAATAGTGGCTATTATCGCAAAGGAAAAAGGATTGAAAGGGCTATTGGAATATGCTAAGGAAGAAGAATACAAAGACCCGTTAGCTTGGGCTAAACGTCAATTAAAGGTGCGGAGGTTACCGATAAAATGATGCCTCCAAATTTCATCCCATACCGAACGCCAGACGAGCCAGACGCCGCGACACTGGCTAAGGAGTTCTGTCGCACTAGAGGATTGACGCCGGATGATGTGAAGATAGTCAGGCGCGATGGTGAGGTTATGGTGGTTGTAAAAAGGAGTTGTAAATGCAAGGTGTAAGAACGGAACATGACGCTTTAGTTTATGTCAATGAGTGCTTTGGAGATTATTTATTAGGGCTTGAAATTAGTCAATTTGCCGATGCGAATGGTGGTATTGATGGATTATTTGAAACCCTAAAGCGCGCTCATCTTGAATATGAAATTGAGTTCAACACATATGAGGATGATGAATGCAAGGTGTAAGAACAGAGGCAAACGTATCAAATGACGCTGCGATTGCGGTGTCTAAAGCTGGAGGCAAGTCATTCCGCAACAACGTCGGGGGTGCGTGGTCTGGCAAGAAGATCAGAACTCTACCTAATGGTGACGTTGTGTTGCGTGACGCCATGTGGATCAACTTTGGTCTAATGAAGGGTAGCGCGGACCGTATTGGATGGGTTCCAGTTACCATTACGCAAGACATGGTTGGTCAGAAGTTCGCGCGGTTCCTGTCGATGGAAATGAAAACCGAAACCGGGCGCGCAAGTGCCGCGCAAATCAAATGGCATGATATTGTCTGGCGTGACGGTGGTCTAAGCGGGTTCTGTAGGTGCATTGAAGATGCCGAACGAATTATGCGCGGCGAGAAAATTGACCCTTGATTATGTTTGCATGGTGTGGCATGGTGTTGGTGGATAAAAGGAGAATGATATGAAAATTGAAGTAGGCGGCGTGTATAAGACGCGCAATGGTGAGCGGGTTGAGATTTTGAACGATGATGCTAGCAATGAAAAATGGCCGTATCGTGGCGATAACATGCTTACTTATGAAAGTAACGGCCTAACGGATTTTGACGGATGTGAAGTTGAACGCGACCTAATCGCGCTATGGGATGAACCGTCTAAATCGGCAACTATTTTGGCTGAAATTGAGGCGCTTGCATTATTGCACGGAATGGAACTTACTGGATGCCGTTCTGGAAATGGCGTATCGGTGTTTACGCTGGGGGCAAAATAACATGCACCCACAAGCAATTATACACGACGTTGAGCAGGGTACGCCTGAATGGCATGCCGCGCGCAATGGTATTTTGACGGCAAGCGAGATGAACCTCTGCTTGACGCCAACGCTAAAGGTCGCCAATAACGAAAAAACCCGTCAGCACGTATACGAACTAGCCGCGCAACGTATCAGCCAATACACCGAACCAACCTACATCGGTGATGCAATGTTGCGCGGGCATTCCGACGAAATCAAAGCGCGTGATGCGTATAGCGACAATTATGCACCAGTTGATGAACTAGGCTTCATTACGCGCGATGTTGGCGGCGTGATTATTGGTTACAGCCCGGATGGCGCTGGCGTTATGGGTGGCTTTGGCATCGAATGCAAGTCACGGGTGCAGAAGTATCAGGTGCAAGTGATTACAAGCGACGAAATCCCGACTGAGCATATCTTGCAGCTTCAAACAGGGTTGCTGGTGACGGGTTGGGATTACATCGACTATCTGTCATATTCAGGCGGGTTGCCGATGTGGCGTATTCGATCTGAGCCTATTCCAGAATACCAAGATGCGATCTTGAACGCGGCGCTTGAATTTGAGGGTAAGGTGCAAGAGGTAATCGAGGCATATCATGATCGGCTTGCATCGTGTGACGTGGTAATTGAAACAGAACGGGAAGAACCCGAAACGGAGGTATATTTTGATGGGTGATAACCAAGACGTAACACGCGCGATCCAGCCTAAATCAGATCAGATCAACGCCGACGATCTGATGTCAGGCCCGCGAACAATCAAGATCACGTCGGTTGATGTTAGGGACACGCCAGAGCAGCCGATTGTCATCAATTATGATGGTGACAATAGCAGGCCGTGGAAGCCGTGCAAGTCCGCTGCCCGATGCCTTGCGTCCATATGGGGAAGTAACGCCGCGCAATGGGTTGGCATGTCCTGCACGATTTACAACGACCCTACAGTTACTTGGGCGGGTGCTGCGGTTGGTGGTATTAGGGTGTCTCATATGGAAGGCATCGACAAACCACGTCAATTGATGTTGACCAAAACGCGCGGCAAGAAAGGCGCGGTAACAATCCAGCCGCTAATCCTAGAACTGCAATCAGCCGCCCCAGCCATCGACACGGACGCAATCAAGCAAGACGCGCGTGATGCTGCTGGACGTGGTAAAGATGCGTTTAATGCGTGGTGGAAAGACAACCCGCAATCGCGTGACGTTGCAAAGACGATCATGGATGAATTGAAAAAGCTAACCGAGGAGGCAGATAGACCAAATGATGTTGATGATGATGAGGTGCCAATGTGAGTGGTAGCCTAAACAAAGTCATGATAATCGGCAACGTAGGGGCTGATCCCGAAATCCGGTCATTCAGCAATGGCGGCAAGGTGGCTAATTTGCGAATTGCCACGTCTGAAAAGTGGAAGGATCGAAACACTGGCGAGCGGCGCGAGAAAACAGAATGGCACTCAGTCGCCGTTTTTCAGGAGGGGCTTGTCGGCGTAATTGAACAATACGTCAAGAAGGGTTCCAAGCTGATGATTGAGGGCCAGTTGCAAACGCGCAAATGGCAAGATCAATCTGGCAATGACCGTTACAGCACCGAAATCGTGCTGCAAGGCTTCGGCGGCACTATGTTGATGCTTGATGGCAAGGGCGGATCAGGGGGCGGTGGCAGTTATGATAGTGGGCCATCTAGCGGAACTACGGTAGGCAGTGGATTGCCGCCTAGAGACGATGTTGACGACTCGGAAATCCCGTTCTGATATAATCAACCCGCTACGGCGGGTTTTTTATTGACTATGCTTTATGGATGGCGCATGGTGTGGCATGAAAAAGGAGAATGATATGACCAAGCAGACAGTTGAATATGTTGGCCACATGGGCGATGATCTTAGCGTTGTAAATGCCGCGCGGGTATCATTTGATAAGGTGAGTGAGGTAATGGCGGATGATGACGTCCGACTTATCACATACCTTGCCAAGCATAACCATTGGACGCCGTTTGCCCATACGGCTATCAGCTTGCGAATGTCCGCACCTGTTCCGGTTCGCACTCAATGCTTCAAACACAAGGCCGGGTTGACTGAGAACGAAGAAAGCCGCCGATACATTTCATCACGACCTGAAGTATTTGTGCCGGATGAATGGCGTATGGCTGCGGATAACGTGAAGCAGGGCAGTGGTGGGGTGCATCCTGATAGCAAAGATTGGGGGCGTGAATATATTAACCACGCTGAAATGTGTGTTGACTTGTACTGCGACATGATCGCAGATGACGTATGCCCCGAACAAGCCAGATTTATCCTACCACAAGGCGCGATTGTTAACTGGATATGGACGGGCAATCTGGCAAGCTATGCGCGGTTCTATAATCAACGCACCGACCCACACGCTCAAAAGGAAACGCAAGACTTAGCGCGCATGGTTGGTGATATCATCGCGCCGTTGTTCCCCGTAAGTTGGAACGCATTAACAGGAGGTAAGTGAATATGAGCATTAGCGACTACAAGGCATTTGTCGAAGGCAAGACGCATCTTGCTGGTGACTTTGGGTTCAAGCCTATCTATGAAAACCCGAATTGCTATGATTTTCAGAACCATTTGATCGAATGGACGCTAACCAAGGGCCGTGGCGCTAACTTTGCCGACTGCGGACTTGGCAAAACGCTTATGCAATTGGTGTGGGCTGAAAATGTACACCGCAAAACCAACAAGCCCGTCCTTATCCTTGCGCCCCTTTCCGTATCGCACCAAACAGTAGAAGAAGCTGAAAAGTTCGGAATTGAGGCTGTCAGGTCGTCTGATGGTAAAGTTCCGAACGGCAAAGGCATTATCACGACCAACTATGAGCGGTTGCATATGTTCGACGTTAATGACTTTTCAGGCATCGTATGCGATGAAAGTAGCATCCTTAAGAACTTTGACGGCTCAATTCGTGGCAACATCACGCGAATGATGCGCAAGGTTAAATACCGCGCGATGTACACCGCAACACCATCCCCAAACGATTATACAGAACTTGGAACATCATCCGAGGCGTTGGGTGATATGGCGTATATGGACATGTTGGCGACGTTCTTTAAGTCTAACGATGATACGTTGCACCCCGCTCACATTGGGCAAGCATGGCGGTTCAAGGGCCATGCCGAGCCGCATTTCTGGCGTTGGGTTGCATCATGGGCGCGCGCGGTTCGCCGCCCTTCTGATCTTGGGTTCTCGGATGATGGATGGGTATTGCCAAAGCTAACGGAAATTCACCACGAGATACAAAGTTCACCGCTTGAAGGTCAGCTATTTGCCATGCCCGTTCGAGGTCTACCGAATGAGCGCATTGAGAAAAAGGCGACCATTGCAGAGCGTTGCGGCATGGCTGCTGACTTGATCCAAGGGCATGAAAGTGGCGTCATGTGGTGCCAATTCAATGCAGAGGCAGACGAACTGACAAGGCTTGTGCCCGGCGCTGTCAATCTATCTGGCGCTGACAAAGACGAGGTGAAAGAGGAAAAGTTCAGGGCGTTTAAGACTGGCGAAATCAAGTACCTAGTTACGAAGCCAAAGATCGCAGCACTTGGCGTCAATTGGCAGCATAGCGCGGCTTGCACCTACTTTGATGATTACAGCTATGAACAGTATTATCAGGCGGTGCGACGGTTCTGGCGGTTCGGTCAAAAGAATGAGGTTACCGTTCACCAGATCGGTACATCGTCGCTTGCTAACGTGGCGAGTTCACGCAAAAGAAAGGCAGAAGCGGCTGATAAAATGTTTGACGAGATGATGCGTCACATGGTAGATGCTCAATCACACAAGAAGATATTCGGGAACGGCACAAAGCCCACATTCCCGTCTTGGGTATAAAAGGATAGAAAAATGACTGTAATGGATCAAGTAATCACGGACGACTATGCAATCTACAACGGGGATTGCATGGAAGTAGTGTCGGAAATGAAGCCAAATAGCATTGACATGGCGGTGTATTCCCCGCCATTTGCTGGCTTGTTTCAGTATTCAGGCGACGAACGCGACATGTCGAACTGCTACAACTATGAGGAATTCTACAATCAATACGGATTTTTGGTGAAAGAACTGTATCGCATCACAAAGCCGGGTCGCATTAACGCGGTTCATTGCATGGATATTGGTGAGGACGCAGTAGGGACTGTTCACAATTTGCCGGGCAACATCATCAAGCTACATGAAGATGCAGGTTTTAAGTTTATCGGGCGTCGCCTTAAATGGAATGAGCCGTTGGCGGTTCGGTTGCGCACGATGGTTCGAGGCTTGGCACATCAAACGATCTGCGAGGATAGCACCAAATCAAGCATCGCAAACGCTGATTACGTTCTGTTTTTCCGCAAGAAAGGCGACAACGCTGTTCCGGTTACGCATGAAACGGGATTTCATAGGTATTTCGGTTCTGATCCAATTCCAGAAGATGCAATGCCGTTTCGTGGGCATGTCGGCGACCAAAAGCTAAACAAGTTTTCTCACAATGTATGGCGGCGTTACGCATCGTCTGCATGGATGGACATTCGCGCGAGTAATTCACAGCTTTGCGGCGATGGACTTACGGCGCGCGCGGTTGTGGATGATGGCGAGGCGCGCGAGCCTGATGATGTAAAGCACGTTCACCCGCTAATGCTGGATATCATTCATCGGTGTGTTGAATTGTACACCAACCCCGGCGAAACTGTATTGACGCCGTTTATGGGCGTTGGCTCCGAGGTTTACAGCCCTGTTTACTTGGGTCGTCGCGGTGTAGGTATTGAGTTGAAATCTAGCTACTATAATCAGGCGGTCAAGAACATCGCGTCTGCCAAGAATGACGCGGTTAAAGATCAGGACGGGGGCTTATTCTCATGACCCCGCAACAACTAATAGACTTGCCATCGTACGGCATGGCGGAAAAGCAACTGCGCAAGGATGGGCGGTGGCTATTGACGCCACGCGAAAGGCTTGATAAGCATATTGACAATCTTGAATATGAGATTGATGCAATGTCAAGTGCAGCTAACGCGGCAGAAGATATTATTATGGACATGAAAATGGAGAACAACACATGAAACTTACAATTGAACAGCCAGCGTTCGCGGCGGCACTAGCACGGGTTGCATATGCAGTGGCGTCTAAGGCGACATTGCCCATCACGCAATATGTTTTGATCAGCGCATCGGATGGCGTCACGATCACGGCGACCAACCTTGATGCAGAGGTACAAGCCAAGGCATACGCAACCGTAGAAACAGAAGGCGCGGTTGCGGTGCCGTTTAAGATGTTGTCCGACGTGGTTAAGAAAATGCCAAAGGGCGCGTTGATCAGCATTGACAGCGGCAAGGGTGTAATTGACGTTAAGGCGGGTCGTGTTAGCGTGACTATTGCCACCTTGCTTGCCGAGGACTTCCCGCATATGGCAAGCGACAAATACGACTTTGAAATGATGCTGGACCCTGATCAGATCGCCAACCTATTCGGCAAGGTGTCGTTTGCGGCGTCGGTAGAAGAAACGCGATACTACTTGCGCGGGGTTTACATTCACGCGTCTGATGATGGGCTTACGGGCGTTGCTACGGATGGTCACCGCCTTGCAAAATGGGCTTGCGATGTTGACGCAACGGGTATGCCTAGCGTGATCATCCCGTCTGAAACCATACCGATGATTGGATCACCTGAAATGCCTGTCAAAATGCAGGTATCAGCGGGTAAGGTTCGGTTCTCGGATGATACATGGTCACTGGTTAGCAAGGTTGTTGACGGCACGTTCCCTGACTACACGCGAATTATTCCAGAACGTAAAGGCACCATCGCGCGTTTTGCAGGCAAGGACATGAAAGCATCTGTTGACCTTGTGGGGGCGGTTCTGGACAAGACCAACAACGCAGTCGCAATGGATATCGGCGCGGATGGTATTGGCGTGTTTGGTCGGACTGGCACTAACTTGATTGAGGATCACATCGCCGCAGAAATTGAAGGCGACCCAGTGCGTATCGGGTTCAATAGCAAGTACGTTACATCCGCCATGCAACACTTAGAAGGCAATGCAGTGATGTACGTTGTTGATGCTGGATCCCCCGCGCGTATTGAGGATGATGCAGACGCGGCGTTCACGTTGGTTATCATGCCTATGCGGTTGCAGTCGTGACACGCCACACGACAACCGTATCAACCGACGTATTAGAAGCAACACTCAGCGCGGATATGTCCCGCGCTGACTACGGCGTCAGGGGTTCGCCTGTTTGGTATGAGCCAGACAACATCACGGTTGACCACGTGGCGGTGCTGGGGGTTACGATCCCAAGTCCACCATCTGCGCTATGTGACGCGATAAGGGAGATTGCAGAGTGGGAATGCTAACCAAAGAACGAGAGCGAGAACTAATCCAGCGATGGCAACAGGACCGCGATGAAACCGCGTTCAATGAGGCTATGGCGGCGTTTGAACCGACTATCAAAAGATGGTCATTCCGAAAACCAAGCCCGGATGATGCTGCGCAAACTTGCCGCATGGCGTTTCTTCACGCAATGAATACGTTTGACCTAGACGCGGGTACACGGCTTTCAACACATTTCATCTGGCAGATTAGAGGCCATATCGCATCCTCAAATAATATGTACAGCCCTAAAATTCGAGTGTCTTTGGTTGACGTTCTAAACCGCAAGACGCCTACCGATGATGGTGACGTGCGTGAATACATTGACACAATCATTGACGCCAATGGATGCAAAGATAGCCCATCCGAATACATCAATGCGGCGATGCACAAGCTCAAACCAAGGCATCGCACCGTAATCACGGCGCGGATGCACGGGTTTACGCTTGATGTTATCGGGTCAGAACTTGGCGTAACAAGAGAACGTATTCGGCAGATCGAAGCCGATGCAATCAATAAGTTGCGCGGTTACCTGCCCGCGTCGATAGTTCTGTATTTACGTGAAGAACCATCGACGCCTAGCGGTATGACGGCAATGTTTAACGGTTAGTTAGCTTTTCCATCACATAATAAACGCCTTCGCGGGTCATGTTGCCCGCGAGGTAGCTATCCCTGATGACTTCTGGATCCCAATCCATTGCATCACAAGCAAAGCAGAACGCCTCATCCATGTCAGTCACCTGACCTCGTGATATGCGTCGGCTTTCATATTCCTCACTCTTATCTTCACCGCCACTAGGACTAGCCCTAAACGGTTCTGGCCCTTCGATTGCGTCCAGTAGCATCTGGCACAATACCTTGCCCCATAGTCGCTGTTCCGCCGTTAATGTTGATAGGTTCATAGCCCTCTCCTTTTTGGTGTTAGATCAAAGCCAATTTTGGGCGGTTGCTGATATTGTAGCGGCTTTCCGTCTGGCCCAAGTAATGCGCTATGGCTTTCCCTTTCGCTGCAAAACGCAGTATCAGAGAAAAGACTACCTTCACCTGACCATGTGTCTTGAATGTAAATAGACATAAAAATACCCGCAGTTGTTAAGCTACGGGTACATTATCAGTTGTGCAGATCGTGTCAATCAAACATGTTTTTTTGCGTATCGTATGCGTCCAAGAATTCATCTGCATGCGTATCAATCGCAAACAACCGCCCTTTGTGCCCGTGCCTGTCAACGGGTTTAATTGCACCCTCAGTCACAAGAGCATCAAGGCAACGCGCAATGTTTTTGACGCTACGACCAACCAACGGCGCAATGTCTTTCGCCCATGTATTTCCACGACGCACAACCTTGATGATGGCAACCATGCACTTAATCGTTTCCGGTTCCTGCCCCGGTGGCGCTTGTTTACTCCACTTGTTGCCGTTGAACTTCTCCACGCCGCGACGCATCAGAACGTATTCAAGACCATACGCCACCTCATATGGCATACCGGACTTTACACGGTCCCTTAGCTTTTCAATCGATTGCATTGGTCACTACCTCCCAAAACTTATCAGATACGCCTAGATCAGCCGAAATTACAGCCGCGCGTGATAGCTGAGATTGCCATGCCTCACAGTCCACAATGCGCGGGTCAATATATCGCGCCCATAGGTAGGCGTCCAGCTTGTCGCACATGTTGATTGCCATGCCATGCGCCGATGATGTTGCAAATGGCAGATCATTATCAACCATGTATTTATCATGCAGTGCGCCCAGAACACGCTTTAGATCGCCAGTTTTTGCAGGTCCGGGGTTGTCGCCTGTTATCTTTTCAGGTGCATCATGCAACAGTGCCGCCATGATTGTATTGGCGTCTGCAAGATGTGGCGCGATTTGCCACAACAACACCGCAACACGCGCTTGATGTTGCCAATTGGTGTCGGTGCTATTGCGTAAGGCGTGGTTGTCGTGATTATGCCAGCGGTTCACGTTGCCGGACTTCCATATGGTCATTGCATCATCCCCATACCCAAAATAACAAGCATGATTGCCTCCAGCGTTTCATTTCGCCACGCCCACAGGTACACGCCGTATATGTGAAACCCCAATCCTACTAACGAAAACAAAAGGTCAAGATACACGGTCATTTTTCAATCCAATATGTTAAGGCAATAAACGGCAATGAGAACGCGGCAAGGTTCGCAAATGTGATAATTGCCTCAATCATTTCGCAAGCCCCGTGATGTTGTAGTCAGTATGTCCGAAAAGGCTGAGTGTTGCTCCAGTATTTGCGTCCCATGTATAAGCCGCAGTATCACCACCAGATGTCAACCACGCCTTTCCATCAATCACAGCAATGCATTCCCTGTCGCCTGTATAGGTTGCATACTTACCGCCAACCACAAGCGGCAACCAAGAGGGCGTTTGACGGATGCGGTATGCGATACGTTCGCCAAATGAATACGCACCTACAGTTTCCCATGTATCCCATTCGTCGGCGGGGTCGATGGCTTCAATGTCCGAACCATTATGCACCGCCAACAAGATCGCACCTTTTTCCGCGTCGGTCATTTCGGCCCATGTTGTTGGTGTGGTGTTGGCGCGTGAGATGATGCGGTATGTCCGATTGTATCGTTCGTCATATATCGGGTCAAAAAGACCAAACCCAGCCTTACATGCATCACCGTCTGAATTGATTGTCATAACTTCTCCAAGCCCAGCGTTACCATCCATGATGCCAACACACTCCACCACATCCCCAGCCTTAACGTCCAGTTCTTTAAGCGTTCCCGTTTGCATATCAATCTCCTTTTTCATGCTTACCATCAACCGATACCAATTTGCCGACGCCGCGTCAATAGGCTATGTTGATTATGCGTAGTGCGCGCCTCCCGTCGCTACGTGGCGGCGTTCCAGTTTATTCTCCTTTTCTGTAGAGCGCCGCCTCCATTGGGGGCATCAACGGAGGATGTTATGGCAGGCGTTAAAAAAGGCACGGTAAACAACCCAAGCGGCAAGGGTGGCTTTGGTGAGCGTCCCGACGATATCAATAAGGGTGGGTTTACGTCTAAGCAGCGCGAACGGCATTACGAACAGCATAACAAGGCGCTCGCATTGCGTGACAAGCAACTAGACGCCCTATCAGCGCTTGCGGATGACCTCGCAGACGCCCCTGATGAATTGGTGCCTGCAATCGTGACCGCAGCCGCCAACCAGATCATCAATGACGCGATTGACCGTAACGCAGGCAAGGCGAAACAATCCGTTGATCTGTCTAGCGCAGATGGGTCTATGTCGCCAAAGGGTCGCAATCTGTCTGACTTCTACAAGGATCAAGATGTACCAGCTAAACCCGAACCTGAGTGACTTTTGGACGGACCCGCGTCCGTATAAGTTGCTAAAGGGCGGGCGGTTTTCGTCTAAGACACAAGATGCGGCGGGCTTTGCTGTATATCTAGCGGGCAATTTTTCTGTGCGCTTTTTGTGTTTGCGCCAATTCCAAAGCCGTATCAGTCATAGCGTTTACACGATCCTAGTCGCCAAGATCACAGAAATTGGATGGCGCGATGAATTTGATATCGGCGTGTCAACTATCCGTCACAAGTCAACGGGTTCTGAGTTCCTGTTCTATGGCATCGCGCGCAATATTGAAGAAATCAAAGGCACCGAAGGGATAGACATTTGCTGGATTGAGGAAGGTGAGGGTCTTACCGAGGCGCAATGGCAAGTCATTGACCCTACAATCCGGAAAGAAGGCAGTCAGGTTTGGGTGCTATGGAACCCGCGCCTTCAAACCGATTTTGTGCAAGCCAAACTCCCAACGGTGCTTGGCGAGGATGATTGCGTTATCCGGCATATCAACTATGACCAAAACCCATTCCTGCCAGAGACAGCGCGAAAGAAAGCCGAACGCCTAAAGCTAGTCGATCCAGACGCATACGACCACATTTATAAAGGTCAGGCGCTATCCAATGATGACGCGGCAATCATCAAGCGCACGTTCCTTGATAGCTGCATTGACGCGCATATCAAGTTGGGGATCGAACCAACAGGGCGGCGTCGTGTTGGGTTCGACATTGCAGACGATGGTGGCGACCTTAACTCTACGGTTGTCACGCATGGTCAGCTTTGCATGGCCGTTGATAAATGGAAGGGCCAAGAGGATGAATTACTTAAATCATGTAGCAGGGCATATCGACTAGCCCGCGAACATGGTGCTGAAATTGATTATGACAGCATTGGCGTTGGGGCATCGGCGGGCGCTCATTTCAAGGCAATCAACGAGACTGAAAAGGCTAATGTGGTGTACCGCAAATTCAATGCAGGTAGCCGCGTTGTGAACCCCGATAAGGAATATCAACCGGGCGTATTGAATAAGGACCACTTTGAAAACATCAAGGCGCAGGCGTGGTTCGGTGTGGCTGATCGTGTTCGCGCAACACATATGGCCGTGACGCAGGGTGCAGAGATTGACCCCAGCGACGTTATATCAATATCATCTAAGTGCAAAAACCTTGAGGCATTATTGATTGAATTGTCAACGCCGCATAAAGACTATTCACCGACGGGTAAGAGCAAGGTTGAAAGCAAGAAAGACCTAGCCAAGCGTGATGTGAAGTCGCCAAACATGGCGGATGCGTTCATAATGGCGTATAGTCCTATCCAAGTGGGTGTAACAAGCGTTGGCATCATGGTTAAGCAAAAATACAGGAAATGAATATGAAACTGACAGCTAACCAAGCAATGGCCGCGCGAATGGTGGGGAATTACATCAACCCCGGCCAAAACATCTTTGGCGCAATGCCAAACAGCAACCCAAAGCACAACTTGGCGTATGATTTTGGATACCCGACTGAAACCGAAATTGACTTCAATTCGGCGTATCGGATGTATCGACGCCATGGTATTGCAAAGGCACTTGTTACGCGCACGGCTGGCAAGACTTGGCAAGATCAACCTGCATTGCGTGAGAGTGAGGATGACCACGAGGAAACGGGCCTAGAACTCACGATACGGCAGAAGTTCAGCAGTATCCGGTTGTGGCAATCGCTTGCTGAAACTGACACCCGCAGCATGGTTGGCAAATACGCTGGCGTGTTGCTTCGGCTTGCGGATGGTAATAGATGGGATCAACCTGTAGGTGCCGTTTCTGGGGGTATTAACGGGCTTGTGGGTGTTATTCCTGCATGGGAGGAACAGCTAGAAGTTTCCGAGTGGCATACTGACCCAACATCTGAAAGCTACGGTCAACCTAAGATGTTTATGTTCAATGAAAATGCGGTTGATAACGAAACTGGCAAAATGCGCCAATTCACGGTGCACCCGGATCGCGTCTATGTGTGGTCAAAGGATCGCACGACATGGGGCGAAAGCAAACTGGAAAGCTGCTATAACGCGCTGATGGACGTGGAAAAGATCAGGGGCGCGGGTGGTGAGGGCTTCTGGAAGAATGCCAAAGCGCAACCCGTATTGCAAGCTAGTCCAGATGTGGACTTCAACCAACTTGCCGCGATGCTTGGCACTGACACGGCCGGATTGCCTGACGCGCTTGATGATGTTGTCGCAAAGTGGTCCAAGGGGTTCGATGTATCGCTGATCCTTCAAGGCATGGAAGCCAAGACGCTTTCGGTCACGTTGCCATCGCCTGAACACTTCTACAATATCGCATTGCAAGAGATCGCGGCAAGCTGGCCTATCCCGCAGAAGGTGCTTGTGGGTATGCAGACGGGCGAACGGGCCAGCACCGAGGATGCGCGTGAATGGGCGCAAATCAACATGAGCCGCCGTTCAATGATGGTGGTCCCTAATATCATGGACATCATTGAAAAGCTGGAACGCGTCGGCGTGTTGCCCGAGCGTGACTGGTATATTGATTGGTCCGACTTGACCGCGCCAACCCTTGGTGAGAAGGTCGAAATCTTAAAGGGGTTGAGCGACGTGAACCAAAAGAATATGGGTAGCGGCGGAATGATCTTTACCGCAGATGAGCTACGTGCTATGATTGACTACGAACCGCTTGTAGGCGACGAGGGGTTTAGCGAAATTGTAGAAGAAGAAGGAGAAGAAGATGGAGACGAAGAACAAGGTGGTGATGAATAATGACCGACCGTGACAACACAGCGGCGCGGTGCTATGCCGCTGTAATGGGCGTTGATTGGGATACCGTTGTGGATTGGTATGTGGATGGCACTGAATTGGTATTGGTGGTGGATGTATGACCCCGAATAAACCAGTGATATGCACCCACGCCACATCGCCAGCCTATACGGTTGGGCGTCAATACACGCCATATAAGAACGCAAATGGCCATACTTGCTTGCGTGGCGATGATGGGCTAGAGGACTTGGTGACATTGCTTGTGTCTACGTTTATGGCGGTTGGCGGGCAGACAATTGCGGTGGTTGGGAAGTGAACCCCCTAATCCCGCGCCACCCATCCAACCCAATTGGCGGTACTGATCGTATCGCCAAATCACGCCGCGCTATGTTTAAGGACATTGATGCAGCCCAACGCCTTACGCTTGAGGCTTGGGCTGCGTTGCCTGTTGCGCGTCAAAACGGGCGCTTGCTTAACCGATCATTTTATGAATACCTGATTGACTTAAACGAATTGCGTCGGATTGTTGCGATGATCTCTGATACACTGAAACAAGGCAATGGTCGGCGCGTTGTATCCAGCCAGACGGACGCAAGTTATCGGGAAGGCGTGGCAAAGGCTGTAGAGAACCTGAGCCGACTGTCCGACGATTACACCCGCAGCGTCACAATGCACTTGGCCAGCAATCCGGTATTGCGGCGGGCTGCGTTAGCCGGGGCGCGTGTGTTTGAGTTTATGGAGGGTTTCGCCAGTGATACCGCTGCCGATCTTGGCCGCGTGTTATTTCAGGCGGTGCAGGATGGCGAGAACCCGCGCAACGTGGCTAGATTGATCCGGCGTCGGTTTGCGGTATCCAAGACACGGGCCGAACGTATCGCGCGGACTGAGATCACGGGCGCATTGCGTCGTGGTCGTGTGGACGAGGCCCGCGATGCAGAGGATAAATTCGGCATCAAAGTAAAAATGCTTTGGTACAGCGCGCTTATCCCTGATCGGTCGCGGCTGTCACATATGCAGCGTCACGGCAATCTTTACACGACGGACGAGGTGACGGAATTCTATAGTGAGGCGGGAAATGCGATCAATTGCCTTTGCTCGCAAACAGAAGTCACCATCGGCAAGGATGGCGAACCTGTATTCGGGCAAAAGCTAATTGAACGATTGCAGGCAGCTAAGAAACGGGCGGTTGGTTAGGCCGCCCGTTGATGCTATAACGTGATGGTGATGCTGTCACCTTTATTTTTATTGCTGCGTCCTGATTTGTTCTAGGCCATCTTTTAATACATACGTCACTACACCATCAACATCAGTTGCGCGGTAAAATAATTCACTTTCCGCTGCAATATCTGCCCAAATATTATGCGCGAATAAAAATATCTGTTTCATTTGCCCACTTCCTTCTTAACCAGTTCAATAATTGCATCGGCGGCCCATAGCGCGCCAACATATCCGAACGTATCTTTTTCACCATGCGCCGTTACAATATCTGCAACTGCCTTTCGCAGCTTTTGGTTTGCATCGCTTTTCAGTGTCATTTAAGTATCCTTTCCATCTGACCATTCGTAAACTGGTGGCACAACGCGATCAAGTGTTATTGGCGTTGTTAATTCGTAAATTGTGCTTTTCGTTGCAACGCTTTGTGGAAGATTTACCCAACTTTTTGCCTGATTAACGCTTTCCAGAACAACAATCATGGTATTATTGTTTGGTAAGTCACTAATAAGTAAGGCATTACCTGATTTGTGTTGCGTCCATCCAGTACCATCTTTCCAACACCCTCTAGACGAACGCATGGCCTCCCATATCATAACGTGACTATGTGCGTCCACCTCACGTTCAAAAACTTTTCCATCAGGTGTCCTCCAGCATGGTGTTACTAGCTTTGCCATCTACTTTGCGCCTCCTTGCGCTATTTGTTAACCTGCCCCAAACAGGAGCGTAACACATGCCTACCCCATCCATGGGCGAGAGTAAAGATAAATTTATCAGCCGTTGCATGGCGCATCCCGATCTAGCCAACAGGGACCAACGCGCGGCAATTTGCGCGCAAGGGTAATAGCGGCTATTATGGTTCCAATGTTAAGGATATTCACATGAGCGAACAAGTACGGGTCAATATCACGCAGCGGGTTAATGGTGACATGATCCGAGAGGAAACCCGCAACGGGCGTGAGGTTATCGTGGTTCGTTCTGCGACATTGCCTGACAACGTAGTAATGAATGGCATTCGATATCCTGCTGATGAGATCAAGGCCAGCTTTGCCAGTCTTGAGGGTACGCCAGCACCGCTTGGGCATCCCGTATCGAATGGTGAGTTTATCAGCGCCAAGTCACCGCTTGGGCTTAGTATTGGTTGGTTCGGTGCGTATAACGAGAACGTGCGCCAAGACAATGGCCGCGTGATGGTTGACAAGGTGATTGACAAAGAGCGCGCCAATGAGAGCAAGATGGGCCAGCGTGTCCTTAACGCGATCAAAGAAGGCAAGCCAATTCACACGTCAACGGGGCTTATGTGCTTGCTGCGTAATAGCCAAGACGACGCCGCGCAATATGAAGCGTACGCGATGGAATTTGACCACGACGCCATTTTGCTGGACGAACCGGGCGCTGCAACACCAGATCAAGGCGTTGGCATGATGGTGAATGGGGCCAGTGTTCGCGTTATTAATTCGAGCCTAGATGATGAAATCGACTATCTAGGCCAAGAACTCGTGCGCGCAGTATCGCGCAAAGAGGATGCATCTAAGTGGATGCAAATCAAATCCGCTGTACTTGAGGCCCTTGGTCTTGGCGGGGAAACTGAAACAATATCAAACGAGGTATCTGATATGACGGAAGTCACAAAAGAACAGTTTGCCGACCTTTCCGCCAAGGTAAATAAACTTGCGGAAATGGACGTTGCGGCTGTCGTAAACGAGGCGTTGAAGCCCCTGATCGAAGCGCAGGCAAACGCGGCTAAGTTGGCAAATGCAGCCAGTGAAGCCAAAAAGGCCGAACTGGTTGCCAAGGTCGCAAACAGCGGCGTGATGCCAGAAGAAGTGGCCGCCAAGCTGGATATTGAGGCGCTTGAAGTGCTTGCCAATATGCACAAGACGGCACCCGGTGTAGTGAACGCATTCAAAGCCAATGACGGCAATGATGACTTTGGGTTTTCCGCTGGTTGGGAGGGCAAATAATGACCACTGCAAACGTAGTATTCTCCGGTCCCGCATCGAACACGGCACCAATTCGCCGTGAAGCAAAAGCAACCGCCGCAAGCCTGCCCGGCACTCTGGTAGAACTTGACGCATCGGGTGACTTTCAGGCGCATTCCATCGCGGGTGGTGGTGGTGACTTGTATATTCTGGACATGGATGTTATCCGCCAGAAGTCAGTCACAGAAGCCGTTACGGTTGGTGACGACGTGCGGGCGTTTATCCCCGAGGTTGGCCGCACCTATAACGTGATCCTAGCCGATGGTGAAGCTATCATCAAAGGTGACATGTTGGCATCTGGTGGTGATGGCACTGTAGTCGAAGCAACGGCAACAGGTGCAACCCCTGACGTTGTTCTATTCGTTGCGGAGGAAGCGTTGACTACATCCGGCGCAACTGGTCGCCTTCGTGTCCGCTATGTCGCTTCTGGCGTCCCTGCAACAGCATAATGAAAGGCTATAAATAATATGGCACTTTACTTTGATCCCAAGTTTGCCGTGGGTAATTCCGGCAAGAACCACACGAAACAGCGCGACCACGTTCTAGCGCGCTGGAAGTATTTCAACAAGCAAGAGGCCACGTTGACCCGCGATAACGACGGTCAGGCGGTTGTGACCAACGCGGCGGCTTACATCCCGCGCGATGTGTTCTTGGAGTTTGAAAACCAGACAACTCAACTGATGCGCGAAAACAACCTGACGCTGATGCAAGACCTGATGCCACTGGCTAAGGCGCTTCCATTGGGCAAAGTTGAACACGTCTATCGTACCGTGTCTGATAGCGGTGTTGTCGTGTCTGACCTTGATATGAGCGTACCTGCCGAACTGGACAAAGCGCAGTACGATTATGACAGTTCCATCAAGCTGTTCCACAAGACTGGCTTTGGCCGGACTTGGATGGAAATGGAAGGTCAGCGCTCTGAGGGCTTTGACGCTCTGGTTGATGACCAAGCCAACGCAACACGCAAGCTGATGGATACCATTGCGGGTCACATCTATGACGGCGTTGACAAGTCATTCAACGGCACTGTTGCATACGGCATCAAGACATCGACCAAGGTTCAAGCTGTTGATCTGGACGTGACTGATTTGAATATCAACTTTGCAACAAGCACCGATCCTGCTGCTATTCGTGCGGGCTGGATTGCAATGCGCGATAAGTTGTGGATCGACAACAACGTCACGGGCAACATCACCTATTACGTTTCGGCTGATATCGCATCAAACCTTGAACAGTTCTACGGCACTGGTTCTGGCGATGCTGGCAAGACCGTTATGCAAACGTTGATGGAATTGGCGGGAACTGCTGCGATCAAGGTTGACCGTTCGCTTAGTGGTAACGAGGTTGTTTATGGGGTTCTGTCCTCGCAATTCATCCGTCCACTTGTCGGCATGGGTGTAACGACTGTTCCATTGTTCCGCGCCAACCCGTTCGACAACTACAATTTCCTGACATGGGCGAACGTAGGCTTGGAAATCAAGACGGACTACACTGGCAAGACTGGCTGGGCATATGCGCGCGAAATCGCGTAACCTGTAGCGCCATAATTATAGAAGGGGGCTTTGCGGCCCCCTTTTTTATTTCAGCACGAACCAAAGCGGAAAGACATAAATCCGCCCATATCGTTAGGGAGAAAGCCAAGATTATTTAGCCTTTGCAGTTCATCATCGGTAAAGTCGAAATTCGCAGGGTAAACGTGCAATTCATCGTGTACGCAATGCGTTGGGTTTTTCACGTCGCCACGCTTCATCATTATTTTGAGTGCTTCAATTAGGTCATTCACGTATCTCTCCCTTGTTACGTTATGGCACTCTGGCAGTTCCCGCCCCGTTTCCCGCGCTTGCTGTTTTAGATGAACCCCAATCCACACTGAGCGCGGGCAGTATCTAGCACCCCGTGATAGGCACCGAAAAGGGCGTGGTGGGGTGTTCTTAATTAAAGCCCAACGCCAAACCAGATCATAGCGCCGTGAATAACGCCAACAGGCGGCATAAACGCACCGATGATGCCCAGCGTGATCTGACCGCCTGTAGCGCCTGCATCCGATGCCAGCGCGCTGATTACCCAAATGATATGAGTTACCCATGCATAAACCGGAACAAAGACAACCGCCAAAGCGCCAATAAATAGTGCAACATCTTTCATTCTGTATCTCCTTTATGTTTTCCTTACCCATAACCCATATCACCCCATAAATTGCCAGTCAAGTCCATTTATGCTAACATCACGTCAAACTATAGGAGCAACCATGACACACGGCGAATATCTAGTAGGAATTGACTTTAACCCAAGCGGCGACGACGATGTTGGGCAAATCAAGCGCAAAGCCGCAGATTTGATTGATCTCATCAATAGTATCGGGATTGACGGGGTTGGTGAGCGTGGTCGACTAAAGTCTTTAGCGATTACCCAAATTGAAACCGCCGCTATGTTTGGCGTAAAGGCCGCGACGAAAAAGGAGCAACCATGACCCATTCAACCGAACTCACCCAACCGATTACCTTGTTTGACCATACCGTATTGCAGCCCGGCACCGTGCTTGTCACCAAGTCAGCGCCGCCTGCATCATGGGCGCGGTTCTCCGCACCTGTTGCAATCGAACAAAAACAGATGGTAGTCAACCCCGCGCCTGTTGATGATGAACTTGAAGAATTGCGCGCTGATTACCGTGAACTGGCAGAAAAAGAACCCGATGGACGCTGGAAGGCATCAAAGCTACGCGACGAACTGGAGGCGCTGGCGAATGCCGATTGAATATTTCCGCCACACGGATAACGGCCTAAACATCCCGATTGCGGATGGGGCTGTAACGCTTGAGGGTGTATCTACATCAGCAAGCGTTCATCAGGTGTATGTATCTTTTTATGGCGCGGACGGCGAAACCCTTGCGACGCCTACAGATGGCACACTGACCTTCAGGGGCGGGATTGTGCCGGGGCAGTATCTTGAGGCGTCTAGTGGCGGCACGATCATCGCAGCAGATGTTACGCCGGGTGATGCCGCTTACACGCCGCCCGTGTTCAATGGCGGTGTATTTTACGCGAAAATGACCAAGGCAGATATCGCTGGGGCATCGTATGTGCGTGCGTGTATTTGGAGCGACGACTAATGCCTTATCCGCCCATACCATCCGCGCCTAGCGTATCCGTCCCGCAGTTTCAGCGTATAGTTTCGTCGGCTAGCGATCTAACTCCACCTCTACGGAGTGATGTCCTTTACGTAGTGGATGGACAGATAGATTTGGGCGCTGATCAGATTGAAGTGCCAGAAGGCGGCTTGCAAATGGCTGGCCTTGGCTTTGATGTGTCTGGCCTTACGAATTCCGGCGGGCCTATGTTTATCAACGCATCTGGCGCGAGTTATGCTGGCAACCTTCAAATAGGCACAATCTCGATCACGTCTCCATCTGTATTTGATCTGGATAACGACGAAAACAGCGGGGCCGTCGAGTGCAACGACGTGAACTTTGTTGGGTGCGCATCGCTTGGGGAATTGAACGCGTATCGGCAAGGCTTGTGGTCTGGCGTGGGCATTATTTTCTGCGATGACGGGCTGACAATGTCCGGCGTTTGGTCCGGCGGCTTTGCGTCCCTTACGAGCATTGTCATTGGCGGCTTTTCCGGCACGGTGTTCAAGGCGGGCGCGGGCTTGACTATTGGTGGTTCTTTCCGGTCTGACGTAAACGCCTTGGGGTTGGCATCTAATGGCGTGTTCTGTGATTTCGCGGAGGCCAACATCCTTTCAGATGAGGGGCTGCTTATCGAAGGGTTCCGAACCGCTGCGGATGATGCATTCCCGAACATTTCTTCGGGCAGCGTTAAGGCTAGATTTAGAAGCTGCAAGGGCGTTGATAACACGTATATCGGCGGTCAGTGGCGGTGTACGTCATCGACAACGACTACCATCGTAGCAGCAAATACGCCCGCCAAACTTGCTGGCGGCACCACATACGCAGACATGCAGTGGTTTAGTAACACAACAGACAATGCGTTTGTTTATGACGGGTCGGGCAACGTCAGGGTTCAGGTCAACGTCACGGTTCCTCTGTCTGGCGATACTGGTGACGAGGTTAATACGATCATTCGCCAGTGGGATGATAGCGCGTCGGCTTACATCGACCTTGGGGAAAGCGGTCCAGTTACACTGTCGCTTTTTGGCGCGTTTGCGTCTATCTCTGTTCACGGCTTTGCGTCTATGGACACCGACGACCGCATAGAGATTTGGGTCGAGAATAAGTCTGACGGCTCAGACGTAACCATGCAGACGGGCGGAATTGTTTCCGTCAGCGAAAGGTAAGCCATGCCATACATCATCACAACAACACAAGTGCGCGACGGGTTTAGTACGGGCGCATCTGATGCTGATTTGACCGCATATATTGCGATCACCGACCAAGCCGACGCATGTTTGACGGCCAATAGTGTTGCGGATGTTATCGGGATGCAGCTTAAAATTCTAGCAGTGCGTCATATGGCAAGCGATGCAACGGATGGGGGTGATATTACGCAAGAACGCGCCGTTAGTGGCGCGTCCAGATCGTATTCACAACGCAAGTCCGGTTCGACTGGATACCTAAACACGCTGCGATCATTGGACCAATATGGGTGCGTGGTTGGGCTTGTGTCGAACGGTGGCTATGTTCAGTTGCGGGCATCGGGGCGGTATGGGTTATGACAACCGCAAGCCGATGGGATTTTACCGACACCGTGACGCTATGGCCTGTTACGCGTGACGAATACAACCAACCCCAATACGGCACGGCAGTTACCGTGGCATGTAGCTGGATGACTGGTGGCAAGTTGACGCGCGATAACACGGGACAAGAGTTCGTGCCGGGGTCAACGGTATGGATTGAGCAAGGCACGTCTGTCGCGGTTGGTTGGCGCATGGTCATTGGCACCGTTACAGGTACGCCGCCTAGCAATGCAGAGGTCATCCGCAAGGTTATGGGTTGGAATGCCAATACGCAATCATGGGGCGCGGGTGATGTGGCGTTGGTGACGGGGTGAAAGTCAAAGCAACTGGCATAAAGGCCGCACAAGACGCAATCAACGCGGCAATCAAAGACGTGAATATTGAGAGCGAGGAAATGCTTGCGGTTATGTTGCATTCGATTGCCGCCAATACCATGCCGTATGTTCCGGTTGATACCAGTACGTTGATCAATTCCGAATACCGACGCACCGAAATGACGCCATCAGGTCCGCAAGGTCAGATAGGGTGGGGGCGATCTGGCACTAATCCGAGTAGCGGCACGTCCGTCGCTGATTATGCGATATACGTTCATGAGGGGCCGCAGAAACGATGGCAGAAACCCGGCGCGTCTAATCGGTTCCTAGAAAAAGGCGTTCAAGACTTCATCCAAGACGATCTTTCACGCATAATTCAGGCATATACACCATGAGCATCACACTCCTAAACCGCGTTAAGAACCACATTATAGACGATGGCGGATTGCTGTCTGGATATGCCGTTAAATATTACCGATGGTCCGACGATGATTTGAATGGCAAGGGTAGTGTTGCGCTGTTCAAAATGTCTGGCACCAATGGCGGTGCGGATAGCGTTGTCCAATGGCCTGACGTGTCGCTGTACCTGCTGGCCGATCCTGACGCCGTGGTTGCGGCTGATAATGCCATGCTTGCGGTGCTGCGGTATCTCAGGGGTGATTATGCAGATACGGGCGTGTTTAACATGGTTCCAATTGGCACATATGCGGGGCCGATGTATTTAGACAATGGCCGCGCTATGTTCGAGATGGTGGTGAGATGTGGGGTTGTGGATCATTAACGCGCTGATGGGTGTGCGCCAGAGGCTATGTTTTTCATGTTTTTAAATCCTAATGCGCCCATTACTTCTATACCGTGACACCCCATAATTCTAGCCGTTAGGTTTGCGGCGTCAATGGCGTCCATTTTAAAACCGCTATCTTTGCAAATTCTCACGTAGGCCATTTGAATTTGGCCGCGCTTTCCCTCTGCGAACATCATCATTCTCCATAATTTCCTACACCCCACATTACACGCTATCATAACCATGTCAACCACACATGAGGCCGCGCAATGGAAATAAACGATATCATAGACGACGTGATGCAAGATGCCGTCACGATGTACGCGGGTTCGATGCCGGATGATATGTGGGGGATTGGCTGAGTTGCGGCGGGCGGGGATCGAACCCGCTTTTCCTGCGACTTTATCTGACCCATGCAAAACGCAAGCTGTCAAAGTGCAGGCGTTGAAACCATTTTCACCACTCGCCGCAACTCATGAGGTGTGACACCTTCGTCAGATTACTTTGAAATGCACAAGCAAACTCATTCATCTGTTGTAGTCACACCACATCAACTGCGGTAATTTGAGCGCGTCTAGGCCAGCATTATTGCTACTGACACGGCCTAGTTCTCTCCCAAGTAATCAGCCGCGCTCGATAGACGGACCATTACAGCCCGCCCATATTAGTTACATTCCCGGCAAAGCACCACTTTTAGCAGCTTCACCGAAAATAACGATCATAAAGAAAAACGCAACAGCCATATCATATCTCCTTTTTTCATGTTGGCATGTACTTGGTAGCACGTCTTTTTGCGCGGTGCAAGCGTTTTTGTTATAGTCAGGCAAAGAAACTTTATCAGAGGTGATACACCATGGCAGCAGCAGCAGGCCGCGCGTTATTGATTGCATACGATCCCGGCACTGGTGCTGTGGATATCTTGGGCCAAACTACTGGCTCGATTACCGTCAACCGTGAGAGCATCGACATCACCACGAAGAGCGATGCTGGCGTCCGAAAGCTTCTGCCTGTCGTTGGTACATTTTCGATTGATGTTTCTGCGGAATTGATCTTGGAGGATACCGTGTTGGCGGCACTGGCGTTTGATAGCGCCCCTACTGAGCTTTATGATTTTGACATCACTATAGGCGATCTGGGTACGCTTTCTGGAACATGGTTTTTGGGAAACTTCGAGATCACGGGCGAAACCGGAGCGAACGCCATCACGGCAAGCACAACTATCATGTCGTCTGGTGGCGTGACGTTTACCCCAGCATAATAACTCATTTAGGAGGCAAATATGAGTGTATTTCGTGAAACAGAGATCGAATGGAACGGCAAAAAATATAAGCTGATCCCTTCGATGTCACTTCTAAAGGCCATCGAATTGCAGGGCATTAGCCTTATGCACGTCGAATGGCAGGTAAGCGCAGGCAAGCCCCAAGCGGCGCTGATGTCAACTATCATCGCTATCACGATGGTCCAAGCGGGTGCGGATGGCGTGACTGAGGATGATATCTATCAGGACATTAAATCGTCTGACCCGTCCGATGTTTTGGCGCTATATCGCAAGATTATGAATGCGCTAAGTCCAGAGGATAAAGCGCCAAAAAAGGCAGAGGCCAGCGCCGCCGACAAGTAGCGCCGACTTATGGCGTTGGTCCTGATCAGTTTATAGACTGGGATAGCTTCTACATCATGGCCCGACAATGGGGGATACAGCCTTCTGAGTTTTGGGCCATGACTATGGCGGAATGGTTTGTTGAATATCGGTTCAATGTTGGCGAACCTAAAGTTGGTGGCACTAATATAACCGAAAGCCGCATGGACGAGATTGAGGCATGGGCAGATAAAGTGAAGGCGGAACGGAATGGCGCTACCAAAGATTGAGGTTCAGGTAACCGCCGACACCGCACAGGCTACTGTCAATCTTGACAGGTTCAACGATGGGCTTTCTGAAACGTCCGCAAAGGCATCTGGGGTTACCGCCCCGTTAAAGACAGCCAAGGCGCAAGTTGATAGCTTGGGTCGCAGCATGAAAGCGTCATCTGCCCACACCACTAACCTCATGTTCCAGTTTCAAGATATCGGAATGATGCTTGCGGCTGGCCAAAGCCCGTTAATGCTCGCCATGCAGCAAGGTACGCAGGTATCCGGCGTATTCCAGCAAATGAAGAACAGCGGGCAAAGCGCGTTTAAGGGCATTGTGGGGGGCTTGGCTGCGATGGCAAGCCCTATGTCGCTAATGACCATCGGTGTCATTGCTGGCGGTGCTGCGTTGGTGCAGTGGGCAGTTGGCGCGCTATCTGCTGGTGAAGAAGCCGATGAATTTGCAAAGCGTCTTGATGCGGCAAGGGAAAGCAGTGCAAACCTAAATCTTGAATTGCGTCAAATGCGTCTTGGCGTAACGTCTGACGAATTGGCGATTATGGACGCGATTGCCACAAAAACAAAAGAGGTTGCAGACGCAGAAGAACGCCTTTTAACTGCGAGGGGGCAAAACAAGCGCGCGGCATCGCAGAACCTCAAAGAAGCCGTTGCCGAGTTGTCGGTTCTAAAAGATCAGCTTTCCACCATCCAAAGCCAGCAAAGCGAAAAAGCTAGATTGCAATCGTCTGCCCGCGCTCTTGCTGATGCAGAACGTGAAATTTGGGCGGTTAGTCAAAATGTATCAAAAGAAGCAGAACGCCTTGTTGCTCAGTTAGGTTATGCTGGTGTAAAGGCTCTTGTGCTTGCTGGCGTTGATATTACAAGCCCCATATTCAGTGCAACGCAAGAGGCTGCTCGTCTTGCTGGCAATCTTGGCATCGCACTAAATGCGGCCATGTCTTTGCAAAACCTGCAATCATCCATGGAATATAGCGGGCGGGGTGGCGATCCTAGAAAGTTTGGCGATCCGTTTGGCCGCGATGGTGGCGCAGGAACTGGAAATCTCGGGAAGTCTGCGCAAGACCTAATCAATGCAAGCCTGAATAAAGGTAGTGCTGGTGGCGGTGCTGGTTCAGCTACAGACCCAAACCAAGCGCGGATTGAGAGCCTAGTCGATAGCCTCAAGACAGAGCGCGAAACCGTTGACGAATGGCGCGCAGAAGGTATGGACTTGCTGGCAATGGCTAACGAGGCTGAATTGGCGGCGCTTGGCGGGCATAATGAGGCTAAGCTGCGACTGGAAAAGGAATACCAGAGCAAGCTAAAAGGCATCAAGGACGAAGGCTTGAACGGCAACCTTGCTATCATGAAAGACTTCTTTGGCGAGGGTGCGCAGTTGATGCAGTCCGGCAATGAGAAGCTGTTCCAGATCGGCAAGGCGTTTGCGATTGCCGAGGCCGTTGTGAGCGGCATCAGTTCGGCGCAAGCTGCATGGGAAAAGGGTATGCAGGCGGGCGGTCCACCATTGGCGGCGGCTTATACTGCGTTGTCAGTTGCCAATAGTGCCGCTCGCATTTCTGCCCTCAAGTCTGCATCATCTAGCGGCGGTGGGGGCAGTGGTGGTGGCGCAGGTGCAGCATCAACCCCACAAGGCGCATCGCAACAACCCCTAGACGTGCGCGTGTCTGGACTGTCTAGCGGGCAGTTGATGGATGGCATGGATGTGGGGCGTCTGCTAGAACGGTTGCAGGATGAGGCGGGCGATAGAGGGCTTAGAATAACGGTGGCACGATGACAATAACAACAACCATTTCGCGGGCATCTGCGCTTGTATCGGCTGGCACGGTCAACAACCCATTTGTGACGGGTGCGATTGATACTGGCACGGCATCGACCACGGTAGGCACTCAGGTTCTCGCCGCAGCCAATGCCGTATCAGGTAGCACCTATGATCCTTGGGTAGTGACGCCTGCAACGGGTGCCGCAACATGGCAATATGTGTTTGACGCCGCTCAGGTGGTGTCATTTATCGGCATTGCAGCGCATAACGTTACAAGCGCAGTGACCGTGGCATATAGCACCAATAGCGGCGGGGCATGGACTGATGTAGGCACGATAACGCCAACGGATGACACGGCCATGGGTTTCCGGTTCGATCCCGTGTCGGCTGATTATTGGCGTGTATCCATTGCGGGTGCGTCTGGGGATCAGTCCATTGGCGTTATCTGGATCGGGTCCGAGATCATCATACCGCAACGGATTTACCAAGGGTACACGCCGATATTGACGCCGACCATTGTTGACCTGAATACGAACGTCACAGAAGGCGCGCAATTGGTATCGACGGCATATATTGAGCGCGGGTCTAATATTGCAGCGCAGTTTGATCACATTCCGGATGCGTTTATTCGGAGCGCCACATGGCTTGCGTTTCAGCGGCGCTGGAACCGTGGTGAAGGTGCGTTTTGGGCATGGCGTCCGGGCAAGTATGGTGACCTGCATTATGTCTGGCGTGGCGCTGGCAGTATTGTGCAGCCCACCAACTCAGGCCCGCGCGCTTTGATGTCGTTTGGGATGCAGGGGAGGGCTTACCATGTCTAGCCGTGAGACTTTGCAAATAGTAGAAATCGACATTGACAGTTGCAGCCTATCGTATGGCGCGGGTGATTGTCCTGCCGTGCTTGGCGTTGATAGTGCCGACAAGTGCTATAATACATTTGCCACATGCCCAACATCCGCAACACAAGACGCATTTGTCAACACTGACAAAACGCTGACGTTCAGCAAGAACCAACGCACTGGAATATACGGGCAGATCGTGTGGCCAGCGCTGCAATCGGTTAGCACCAACCCGACTGAGATCACGTTGGGCGCGGTTGATGATCGGCTAGGGTCACTTGGAAAGCGCGAACGGGTCACGGTATCATTTCGTGACTTCAAGTGGGGCGATCAGATCACAGACCCATACGTCACAGAACGCGCCTATGACACGTCGCAGGGCACATACTTTGGCAAGTTGCGGGCAAGGTTCCCATATTATTACGGGCGGTCGCTACGGGTCAAGAATGGCTACGTTGGCGATGATATTGCCAGCATGAATACGCTGCATTACATCATTACGGAATGGGTTGGTCCGGATGCTGATGGCAATGTTCAGATCACAGCGCAAGATCCCCTAAAGCTGGCTGATGAGGATTTAAGCCAATGCCCCACGCCTAGCAACGGTCGGCTAGACGATGATATTGATGATATCGCCACCACGTTAACGCTTACCCCTGCAACGGTCGGCGACGAATACGATGCATCCGGCAAAGCGTCCATTGGGTCAGAGATCGTATCGTTCACGCGGTCAGGCGACGTGGTGACATTGACGGGGCGCGGCTTGGACGGAACTGAGGCATCATCGCACGGCGCTGATGATACATTTCAGCAAGCCTATGTGGTTGACGGTGCCAAGGTGTACGATGTGGCGCGTGAATTGCTGCGTGACTTTGCGGGCGTTGATACGGCATTCATTCCCTATGCCGATTGGGTGACTGAATTGGATACTTGGTTGGCATCCACCGTGCTGACCAGAACCATTCCAAAGCCTATTGGTGTCGCTAAATTGCTTGGTGAGATTGCGCAGTTCGGTATTATCTTTTGGTGGGATAAGATTGCGCAAGAGATCAAGTTGAAAGCCAACCGCCCTGTAGGTCTAACGGAAACCATCACGCCTATCAGCGACGAAAGCAACATCCTAGAAAAGACCATTACATCCGAGGACTTGCACGACCAACGGCTGTCTCAAGTATGGTTTTATCATGGCGTGATTGACTACTCCAAAAGCACGACCAATTCAGAGAACTACAAGAACCTATATGTTGCGGCTGATTTGCAGGCGGAAAGCGCGAACGAATACGACCAAACGCGCATCAAGGAAATCTATCAGCCATGGCTTGGTAATGATGGTATTCGGTCGGTTGCGTCGGCAGTGTCGCAGCGGCTAAAGAACCGTTACCGCGATACACCGCAACGTATTTCGTTTCATGCTGATATCAAAGACCGTGCCGCGCTTGAAGTTGCGGAATTGATTGAGGCAACAACGCGCGTTGTTCAAGATGTGACGGGTGCAAGTTCACCTACTCAAATGCAGGTCACCAAGACGAAAGAGATTGACCCCGGCCATATTGTAGAGGTCACGGCGGAAACGTATCAATTTAGAGGGCGGTTCGGTTTCATAACGGAAAACGGGCGTCCTGATTATGATGCGTCCAGTGTGGCGCAAAAGATCAATGGGGCGTATATTGTGGATGAGGCAACACTTGAATTTGGGGACGGCACTGGTCCGTATGTGATATTTTAATGGCGTATCGTGAAATAGTAGATGGCGAGGTTGACAGCGGCAGCCCGATTACGCAGGAACTTATGTTCGCACTGCGTGACAACCCTGATGCAATTGCGAATGGTGATGTAGGAGCGCCTAACTTGCGGTTCGCAGCACTTGGGACGCTTGTGGCTGGGGATAGCCTACGGGTACAAGGGCAGAATACATTAGTCACAGGGACTTCTACTTTTGGTACGTCTGTTTCACACGGATTTTTACAGCAAGGGACTGTTAGGTGCGTGGTTAACTATGTATCTGGATCTGTGGGTGCAAGACAGGTGGTTAGAATACGTAATGGCGTCTCAACAACTTTGGCATCATCTGGAGGTACATCTCCATTGACTGTTGATGTTAGTGTAATACACGGTGACCAAGTGCTACTTCAAGGTAATGGAAATGGGGATCTTGGTGATGGTACACATAATGGACAGATTAAGATTGCAAGTGGTAATCTTTGGGTTGGCGTCGGCGGTCGTGTTGAGGGAAATGATAATGTATAAACACCTACAATACCAAACGGCAGAAGGTGACATGATCCTAGCCGTGCGTGATGATGATAGCATGGTGGTTATTGAGCCTGACAGTGGCGAACTATGGGCGCTCGCATCGTCTGGGGCGCTAGGCAAAGTGGCCAAATACACGCCCCCGCCTGAGCCTAGCGCGGATGAATTGCTGGCGTCTGAGCGGGATGCCATGAAGTGCAGTACGGCTCAAATGGCGCTGGCGATGCTGGATGCTGGGGTGAACGATGCAATCTTTGCGGTGAACGCTAAATCTGCTATTATCTGGCAGAAAGCAACCCACATCACACGGCGCGGTCCTATTCTGGATGCCATGCTGACTGCAATGAATGACACTGCCGTTGATGACTTATTCAGGGTGGCAATGCAAACAAGGATATAGATTGATGCCATTAACAACCGTTCCCGTCACTGGTTTTCTTCCAATGCCAGACGGCGTATTATTCGATAGCGCAACGGTTGAATTTAGGCTAAATCGCCCTGACTTTGATACCATTGACGACGCGTCTATTGGCACGTCTCCTGTATTCGTGACGGTCGATGGCAGTGGCGAGGTTGCTGTTAATCTTTGGTCGAATACCCGTGGTGTGAAGGGCAGTGCGTATTCCGTCAAGATGTATTATCAGGGTACGGGATCATACGCGGCTGTTGAGATTGACTTTGGATTGATGCAGGTCGCTGATATTGGCGGCGATATTGCTGACTTCTTGGCGGCTGGGGTTGTTGCTGGTGCGGTTGTCGTTAGCTTCTTGACCCAAGCCGAGTATGACGCGGCAATTGATGCCGTTGCGGATGCTGAGGCGGCGGCGGCGGCTGCTCTAATTGATGCTGACAGGACCGAGGTCAACGCACTTTCTGTTATTGATCGCGCTTGGTTTCCTACTGTTTCTGATTTGACATCTGACAATAACGTGATTATTGGTTACACGGGTTCAGGCGCTCAATTCATTGTTGCCGCTGGTGATATTATTGAGGCGGACGGTCTGCGTTATGAGGTTGCATTGGTCGGCGCGACGGATAATCACACCGCTACTGATGGTCCGGTCAAGCTATACGCCTTGCCAGATACACGCGGCGCAATTACCGCCAAACAGGTCGGCATCACAGACGGAAGCAACGGCACAGTAGCGTTCACGCAGTTCTGTGCATCACGACTGACAGGCATCACACGGTTTATTTGCGATGTGGATTTTGATCTGGCGTCACCTGCGAATGAAGGGTTTACGGTTTCTACTCCGATTGTGATCGAGGCTGATAACGCGGATCAGATCGCGCGTGGCGAGGATGCAACGCGCACAATCGGCTTGATGAACCTAATTAGCAACCGTGCAGACGCAAATGGACTGCCACGTCGCAGCGGTATGTTTAACGCCGCCAAATTTCGTGGACGCGGTATGCGGTTCGCCTATGACGTTGAAGTGACTGAGGCTGAAATCGTAGGTAACGGAAATGGTAATGCTGTTTTCTACGATAACGGCACGGGCGGCGGATGCTTTGTTGATAAATGCAAGGCCGACTTTCTGTCTGGTTTTTTGCTCAATATCATAGACCATCCCTATTGGCGGGTAACTAACTGTTGGGCGGGTAAGCCGTTCTATTTCGTCTACCTGAACGGTCGATGTGATTACGGGCGATACAATGAAAACGATGGCAACATGGGGTATGTTGACAGTGTGGGAACCAATAACTTTGGTGACTACATCAAGGCTGGGGCCAGCGGTGTTGGAAATATCGGCCCGCGCTACTGTCACGTATTCAACAACAAATTCGTGAATGCTTACCGTGACGGTGTTGACAGCACTGGTGGCCTGCAGGGTTGGATTATTGAGGGCAACCACTTCGACTGCACCATCGCAGCCATTGATGCAAAGCAATCCCCTGTAGGAGCAACTGATCCCGGCCGCCTAGAGGAAAACTACGCAGGCTTAACGATCAGAAATAATGTAATTCGTGGTGGTGAGATTATTTTCACCTATAACGTCAACATTGCCAACTACGGGTCAACGCCGCCCGACTTCATGCAAATTCACAATGTGACCAGTGGCGGTAACGTGTTCATTCCAAGGCCGGGTCGGGAGAACTGTGGGTACTACTTCAAAGGCGTTCACGGCGTTTCTGTTGACGGTGATAATTTCACCGCATACCGACTTGAGAACGTAGGCGACTTTGATCCATTGGCTGACGGTGTGTTCCCCGCAAGCGCCTCGGAAGGCTCTTATTACGTCGCAACATCTGCGGCAACTATTGACGGGCTTTCAATATCTATCGGTGACTTTGTTGTCCCGACTAAGGACGGCGCATCAACAACCGACAGCACAGAATGGGTTATTCGAGACAGTGCGTGGCTGTCCTGCACTGCCGTTCGTTTTGATAACGGAACAACGACGGGGTACAGCAATCAAGGATCATGGGATGCCTCAGTCGGAACCTTCCCAGTATCCACAGATGACGGTCAATATTGGACTGTAAGTGTCGATGGTACAGTCGGAGGTATCCCGTTCAAGGTAGGTGAGTTCCTGACTGCGCTTGTCGATAGTGCGTCAACAACCATCTATGATGGAAACTGGGTACGCCGCAAAGGCACCTATTACCTGCCTGTAGCTTATGACGTATCGTTCAGGAACATCCTTTGGGACGCGCGCGGTGGGGAGAGCATTACATTTAATGAGTGTGAAAGGGTATCCATTCACTTTGCGAATTTTATCGCATCAAGACCTTCAACTATTGATGTCAGATCAACCTCCGGCGATATCACAGTGAGCGGTGTTCTTAACGCGTACGCTGACGAATTCAAAAATTACCCAGCCCTTGCGCCTTGCGTAGTACAGGGTGGGCACGGTGTAATATCTTTTGACCTTGATGCAAAGTATCATTCAGGGATCAACAGGGGCTATGCGGTCAATGTCACCTCGGACACAAATGTCAGATTTGATGGCAACTATGAAAACTTTATAGGAGCAATCAGGGTTCAAACTTCGCTCACGGAAAGCTATCTAGGGTTTGGCCGAGGTATTCGGGCAATCGACTGCGCCAGCCTGCTGAATCGGAACACGTCAGCGTGTCGGGTTGATGTTGGATTTGTGAGCCTCAAGGATACTCCCCTTCTGGTAAACACTTCGACAAGCCTAACAGGCACAATTCTGTCGCTAAAAGCTGGTGTCGGTCCTGAACTTACCATTAGTGGCGGTGTAATCGCGGCAACCAATGCGGTTCACGCTGTCGATACGCAGTCAGACGCCGCGACCGACGACCTGACCACGATCAACGGTGGTCAGCTTGGCGACAGGTTGATGATTACGGCGGCAGATAGCGCGCGCACTGTGGTGGCCAAGGATGGCACGGGGAACCTTGTGCTTGGCGCAGATCGGACGATGGACAACGTGGCCGATACGCTGGTTCTGGAACGTCGGAATGATGGCAACTGGCATCAGGTCAGCTTTACGGACTTGGGTGCGTGACATGAATAGGCCAACAACAGCCGAGGCGCTGGCACGACTGGACGCCACATTAAAAGCCAAGATGGACGCAGACGAACGAGACCGTGAAGAAGCCAAGATTGCGCGCGATGCTATGTCTAAGGATATCGCGGCTATCAGGTCCAACGCTTCTAGCATTGATCATAGGGTCACCAACATTGAAAGCGACATGGCCAAGGTGAAGCCAGTCATTGCCAAGGTGAACGGGTGGCAGTCGATGGTGCTTGGTGGTATGATCGTGCTGGGGATGCTTGGCGGTGCTGTGACGTTATTCTGGGAAGCGGTGCGTGACAAGATGATATCGTATTTCACAGGGGGCTAGATATGACCGTTTCCCATTGGCTTTGCTGGCGTGTATTTGGCGATGATCGTCAGTCGATATGTAGCAGGGCGCACGATGAGAATTGGGAATTGTTCTGCCGTGTGATAAACTGGATTGATCCGGGGCATACGCAAAGGAGTTGGGAATTTTACAATGGACATGACACTAGGCGACACACAACTAATCATTGAAGAATGCAAGCGCCAAGGGGTGCTGCGTAATCAAGTCGCGTATATCTTGGCGACGGCTAAATGGGAAACAGCCCACACGATTAAACCCGTGCGTGAGGCGTTCTGGCTGTCTGAGGCGTGGCGCAAGAAGAACCTGCGATACTATCCGTATTACGGTCGGGGGTATGTGCAACTAACTTGGGACTACAACTATCTGAAGGCGGGACGGGTTCTTGGATTGCCTCTTGTGGATCAGCCCGACCTAGCCATGCAAACATCTGCGGCGGTGCGGGTTCTGGTATCCGGCATGATTGAGGGGTGGTTTACGGGTCGCCGTCTGGATCATTACGTTGATCTGCATAGAAGCGACTTCATTGGCGCGCGGGGTGTTGTGAATGGCACTGATAAGGCTGATCAGATCGCGGCCATTGCGTCTGAGTATGACGCGGCGTTACTTGCGGATGGGTACGGCGTTGACGTTGCACCTGTTGCGGTGTCTGGGTTGGCGCGTCTATTGCGGGCTATTAGTGGAGTTAAGGCATGAATTACGCACCATTTATTCGGATTGCATTACGGTACTTGCTGGGCGGCGGTGCTTATGCGTCATTGGCCAATGATAGCGACGTGGTTGCAGTTGGTTGCATCATTGCTGCGGCTGCGGTGGAGTCGGTTTATTTATATGCCAAGCGCAAGGACTGGACGTTGTGATACGCGCCGCACTTAAATGGCTAACGTCAGGGTTCCTTGATCGTGCGCTAGGTTCGGTTGACAAATACATTGACGCGCAAACCGATAAGGAGCGCATTAAGGCCGACGTGGTGCAGTCGTACTACGCCAACCGTGCCTCATGGATGCAGGCGGGTGGGTTCGTGACGTTGCTGATGTTCGCCGTGCCTGTTGCGGTGTGGTTCGGTGCCATCACGTTGTATAACCTGTTTTGGTGCGCTGGATGTGCTTATCCGCAGACATGGTCTATCGCAGCTTACCCCGCACCACTTGATGAGTGGGCGGGGTGGATTGTGCTTGCGTGTATTGGTGGTGCTGGGGCGTTTGCTTGGAAGCGTTAGGTTGGCGGTGCAGGTAGCGGCATCCAGTGAGTGAACCCCGGCTGATTGTGTTTACAGTAGTTTCCCCAGCGAATGATGCTTTGCCCCCCGCCACCGTTTCTCCTTGGGCCATAGGCCAAAACTGTTGTTCCCTTCGGCGCAGTTTCAATTGGTTGCCATTCCATCTTATCAACCCTCCCCATTAATATGCACAACCGTTGACCAATCCGGCACGCCGTCTTTCAGCGTGACAGAATACACATCGTCGCCAATGGCAAACTTCACAATAACATCACGGCCACGATACACAACCTGATCTGTATCATCTAGCGGTACCGTTTCAGCCTCGGCATACTGTTGTGTAATTGTGCCGTCTTTGCGTGATAGCATCCAGTCGGACCATGTTGGTGCGGTGTCGGCTGCGTTGCCTGTTGCGCGTGAGATTAGGGTGGCCACGCCGTCTAGTTCCATTATAGCATCGTAGAAATCATATTCACCATCGTACACCGAACCATATGGAATGACATTTTGAAACGCATACTCTTCCCCTTGATATTTAACCACATCACCCGCCTGCAAGTCCATATCTTTTAACTTGCCAGTGTATCCGATTGGTACTGGTTCGGCGTGGGTGAGGTGTGATGCATAGTAGCAAAAAGACCCGTTTGCCTTGTGCTTTGGATGTAGCAATTTATTTGGTGAGCAATAAAATGTTCCCCCGCAACCGACACCCACAATCCAAAGATCACGCCCTTTGTGTTCACGGTACTCATCGCTACGAACCCGATCACCAACCTTAAATTCTCTCATATCATTCTCCTCGCATAAGTCTGCGCCAATCCGTATCTGGCGTTTTGTCTTGTGAATTATTTATTTGCGATCCAACTGACTTGTCTAGCCTCTTGTCTTTCTCGTCGGCCTTTCGCAATAGTTCTTTTGTCCTGAAAATATCTGCTAACCATCTCTCTGCGGTCCTCCTTTTCTTCATATCGTTCTCCTTTTCCATACCCAACGGCCTATCATATTGCTTTTGCCGCGTCAATAGGGTAACGTGCAATCATATATTGGAGGAAAGATCAATGAAAGCACTAGCATTTATCATCGCAATGATGGCGGCACCTGTATCAGCACAACAGAGCTGCGGACCACTTGAAGCGCTTGCGGGCGTTGTGGCCAAGTACAAAGAACAGCTTATCACGAGCGCACCAATTCAAGAGGGCGTGATGTTGGTGACGTATGCGAACCTCAATACGGGCACATGGACCACGGCTATCGTTTCGGTTGAAGGTACGGCTTGTGTATTCGCATCGGGGCGTGGGTTTAAGCATCATTTGGGCAAGGGCGCTTAATGAACACCCAAGACCAGCGCAAAGAGGCACAACGGTTGCAGGCGTCGGGGATGACCTATGCCGAGATTGCATCTACCATGGGTATCACCAAGCGGCAGGTTAAGCGGCGTCTTGCCAATGCGGACAACGCTATATCTGCGGCGATGGATGCGGTGGGTACGTCTATCACGCCAAAGGTCACTTGGGTCAAAACGCAGGCGGATGGTAGCACCACATATTCGGTATTATTGGGGCAGGATACGCACGACATTCAAGACGTGATCCGAGACAGCTTAGACGATTATAAACCCCTTGACCGTGCGTTATTTTCCCCGCGTGTCAATCATGGCGTCAAAGGTGATAAACTGCTTGTTCTGGATCTGGCTGACGTTCACTTTGGCAAGCTGTGCATCACGTCAGAAACCAGCGCGGAATACAATGTGGAAGTCGCACGGCATCGGGCTGTTGAAGGTACGCGTGCATTGATCGCGCGGGCTGGCGATGATGTTGGGCGGGTTCTGTTCGTTATGGGCAATGATATCCTGCATACCGACAACGGCAAGACAACCACTAGCGGCACGGCGCAAGATACGGATGGCACCTATTTTACAGCATGGCGCGCGGCACAACATGCGACGATTGATGCCATCGGGGAATGCGCCGGGATTGCTGATGTTGATCTGGTGCATTGCATGTCGAACCATGATTGGCGATCTGGTTGGGCGCTAAGTCAGACCATCGCGGCGGCTATGCGCGGTCATGATGGCGTCAGGGCGACTGAATACAACATGTCCGAGCGCCATCGTAAATACTATGGATACGGGCGCAATGGGTTGATGTTGTCGCATGGTGACGGGGCTAAAGAGGCTGCGTTAACGTCGTTGTTTATGAAAGAAGCGCGCGGCATGATTGCGGAATGCGATCTGCTATATGCTTACCTGCACCACTTCCACCACAAGATTAGAACGCGGCGGGGTGTTGACGTGTTTGCCAGTGAGAAAGACCATACGGCATTTACACAAATCAATATGGGTGCTACAAGGGTTGAGGGTGGCGACATGGTGGCGGAATACGTCAGGTCACCTAGCGCGCCGGACGGCTGGCATCATCGCAACGGTTATTGTAATAGACAGGCCGTTGAGGCGTTCGTGCATTGCCCGCATGATGGGCAGATAGTTAGAGCAACTGAGTGGTTTTGATATGACAACAATATGGTTTATGAATTCGTATAGATGCGGCAGGATGATGGGATTTTCTATCGTTAGGTCGTTAGCAATGGTATGGCGGGCAAGAAGTGGACCGTGCAAAGAAACGGTCAGGCGCGCGGCTGTAGCGTATCGCAAGATGGATGGCGACCAATGACCGCAGCAGAATACCCACCCCAAGCCACACCACCAACCAAGTCAGACGGAGGGCCATCCACCTATTACGACTTCCCGACCGGATGGACCACATGGAATGACCTTATGGAATGGAAGGCCGTTAACCAGTGGGGCGCGTTATCATTGCACCTAAAGGATGTAGGTAAGGCGTTTTTCCGCATTGGGTCAAAGGATGGCACAACGCAGGAATATGACGCGCGCAAGATCATCTATAGCGGCCTGAGATTGCTTGGTATGATTGCAGGTCGTGATGCAATGCGCGCTGAGTTGTTGCGGTTGCTAGACGATCCACAGTTTAAGTAGGGTTAGCCCGCGCTCCTTAACTGGGGTGCGGGCTTTTATGGATGGACTAAATGAGACCCTTTTCGGTCGCCGTCGCTTCGTCTGTGGTGAGCAGAATGTAATGGCCGCGCCGTGGGTCAGTTTGCAGCACCTCGCAACGCGACTTTGGTACCCAAATGTCAGGGCCATCTTCGACGGCGCGAACACATAATGCGGCTTCAGTCTGGTGCTGAAACTGCACTGATATTTCTACAATGTCCGATTTCATAGCGTTCCTTTCGGGGGTTATTTGGACTCGACGCGCTCAAGACGCTGTGCGCCGCAAGTGAGGGCGAAATATGCGCTGTCGCCGGTTGCGTCATGCACCACGTCGCAGCGGTTCTTGCCATTGCATTTGGTGACGGTGACGGTATCGCCTAGCGCAGCGAACCCCGGTGCGCCCGCACCAGTGACGCGCAGTTTGTCGCCGGGTTTGGTTTCGGAATATTCAATCATGTCTTTTCCTTTCGGTGGGGTTAGTTGGATTTAGTTTATTCAGGACTGCTCGCCCATCACTATCCCCCTTCTGACAGTGCGCGAAGGCTGGTCATGTCCAAGCGTGACAGATAGCGCCAATCGGGCTTTTCTTCATGCGTGGCGGGGCGGTTAATCTCGTCAATCAAACGCCGCGCCGCCTCTGCTGCCGTCATAGGGCGGGCTAGATCAGCGCGGATGCTCACTTGAATTGGGTTGCATGTCCGACAGTTTGCCGCCATCTCGGCAGTCATGTGTATGCAGGTTATCCTGCCCGCTGCGTCTGTCATGTCGTCTCCTTTGCTGCGGCTTTCTTCAAGGCGCTCCGGCAGATAAACTGTACGACCGTATCCCTAAGTCCGCCCTTGTTATTGTTTCTATCCCTTAACTGTCGAATGGCCTCCACCAACGCCTTGATCGTGTCGGCTTGGGCGGCGATGGTGGTTTGCACTGACGGTCCTACAAAAGGGTGGCGGTAATGATGCTGGCTGCGCTTGTGTCCACATTTGGCGCAGCGTGGGTCTGTGTCAGTCATATTCATTGCCTCCTTGGCGTAGTGGGTGGGTTAGGCCGAACGGTTCAAGCGATGCCGCGACGTAGTGCGCTTGTGCAGCGGCTTTGGCGGATTCGGCACTATCTGGTTCAGGCTCTTTTGAATTATTACCTTCGATATAAGTCATCCTGAATT
>Ga0209095_1000122_pt1 | contig 48130 bp, 54 predicted proteins | sample COGITO_mtgs_1104_3_FD_184795 | JGI IMG/M metagenome (GOLD analysis project Ga0209095, IMG submission 184795) | Pelagic marine microbial communities from North Sea - COGITO_mtgs_110404 (SPAdes) (version 2) | ecosystem: Environmental > Aquatic > Marine > Epipelagic ... | reverse complement strand
CGACCGTGCTTTGGCCCGCATCTGGAAAGCGATGCGGTTCAGCTGGCAGATGACGACAATGCTGCACCAGTTTGATGGCGAAGACAGCTTTGCCGCGCAGATGCGCAAGGCGACCCTAAGTCACCTGTCGCAAAGCGAAACCGCACGGCGCGAGTTGGCCGAGAATTACATCGGGCTGCCGTTCTAGCCCACTTTCGTGTCCACAACGTAAAAAAGCCCGGCCTTTGATCATGTCAAAGGCCGGGCTTTTGTTTCCTGCCCTCAAAAGTTAGCCGCGGAACATCACCTTGCCTGCGCGGCCGGGCGTCAGCGCGGCTTTCATTGCTGTGGCGACGTCATCAATCTCAAAAACCCCGCCGTCTTCGAGCACCAATTCGCCTTTGGCCGTCAGGGTGACCAGTTCGGTGATCAGGCGCGTGCGCTCTGCCGGGTCCATGTCCTTGCTGACGCGCGCGCCCCAGAACCCTTTGATGGTGATGTGCTTCATGATCAAGGCACCTGACGACAGCGGCATCGGCGCGCCTGTTGCGGTACCGAAAACAACGAGTTCGCCATCAAGGCCCAGCAGATCAACCAGATCAGCCGACACATCGCCACCAACCGAATCAATCGCCGATACCGCACCAGCGTCGCCGACAATATCACGCGCCTTTTTCTGCCAGTCGGCATCGGACGTCGACAGCACGTTTTCGATGCCCATATCCGTCAGCTCTTGTACGGCTTCATCGCGGCGCACCAGGTTGAGCAGGTTGATGCCCCGCGCCTTGGCCAGCGTCACCATGATCTTGCCAACAGCACCGTTCGCTGCGGTCTGGATGATCCAGTCGCCCTGTTTCGCCTTGAGCGTTTCCAACAGGGAAATGGCACTGAACGGCATCGCGATCAGCTGCGCGCCTGCCGTGTCAGAAATCATATCGGGCAAGGGCAGAACGCCATCCGCAGGGGCCACGAAATACTCGGCCCATGTGCCGTGAACGCCGGCAATTGCAATGCGCTTGCCAATTATTGCGGCATCAACGCCTTCGCCGACGGCCTCAACCGTGCCAAGTGCTTCGGTCCCGCCGATGGCACCGGGCAAATCGGGCTTGTAGCCATAGGTACCGCGGATCGTCCAAAGATCGTGGTTGTGGATCGGCGACAGGGTCATTTTGACCAAAACCTGGCCGACGCCAGCGGTGGGTTTGTCAGTTTCGACGGCGTTCAGAACGTCAATCGGTTCGCCGAATGTATCGTGGACTGCTGCTTTCATGGGGATGTCTTTCTTGTGTGATTCAGGAATTTGAAAGGGCTTCGTTTGTCTCAGACAGAGCTTGCCGAAGCGGCAATTCACTGCGCGAAAGTTTGGCAAGAATCGCGGCTCCCAACCATTTCGCGTAAAGCATCTGCGCAGTTGTGTGCGGATCATCGACGGGCACCAGCGAGCCATCTTGGCCCCCCTGCACCAACAGCGCTGCGATTCTGTCGACCAAGGCGGCGACACCCTTATCAAGCACCTGCCGCATGTCCTCGGACAGGTCGGCCACTTCGGCACCCAGCTTGACTACCAGACATTGGCTGGCGATGCCTTCTGATCCGGCCTGCGTCAGCCAAGCGGACCAAAAGGCGGTCAGCTTGTCGTGGGCGGATCCCTGCGTGGCGCAAAGCGCGTCAATCCGGGCGAGGTAACTGGTGACATAATCGGTCAGCAAGGCATGCCCGAAAGCTTCTTTGGACGGGAAGTAGTAATAAAACGACCCCTTGGGGACACCGCTTTCCTTAAGAATGCGCGCCAAGCCGACTGCGCCAAATCCATACTTGCTGATAAGCGCATGGCCGGACGTCAGGATTTTCTGTCGTGTCTGGTCTGATTTCTTTTGCTCTGTCATGAGGGATACCTAGACAGTAATAGACCGGTCGTCTAGTATCACTCACGAAAATGTGCCGCAATGGATGCGGTCACGATAGCCGGGGGTTAAGACGCCGACGGGCGTGTCTGCTTTTTCCTACGCTTAACGCTAATTCAAAGACGTGCTGCAGGTGAGGCACGGCAGTGTAAGCCCTCGGTTGGGCGTGCCATCACCATATTGCATGTAAAGAAAGGGTGATGGTGGAGCCTAGCGGGATCGAACCGCTGACCTCCTGCATGCCATGCAGGCGCTCTCCCAGCTGAGCTAAGGCCCCATCGTGGATCAATGATCCGGGTAGTGTGTCGACCTTGGGAAGGCCGATGCGCCGCTGAATAGGCGCAAGCGAAGGCGGGATCAAGAGGAAAATCCACTCCCGCCTTCGGAAAGATCAATCAGTCGTCGTCATTCGCGGCGACATCGACGATTTCTTCCAATGGAACAGTATCATCGTCGTCATCGTCGTCGTCCAGAATATCGTCATCCAGATCCACATCTACGTCGTCGTCGTCCAATACCTCGTCCTCGTCAACATCGGCCTTTTTGGCTTTTGCTGTCACGGCGTCTTCGGCATCGGCGGCGATCATGCGGGATTTTGAATTATCCACCTCGACCACTTCGCCGCTATAGGGGCTGATGATCGGGTTTTTGTTCAGGTCGTAGAACCGCTTGCCCGTTGTGGGGCACAGGCGCTTGGTTCCCCATTCTTCATTGGGCATCGAAGTCCCCTTTTTGAAAGTGTTGTTGCGTATAGATGATTCAGGCCAAGTGCCATATGAGATAGGAACTGTCAAAGGCAATCGCCACCCCCTGTGTGTCCGGAACCCTGAAATGCCCGATCCTGTCCTGCCCGGCAATCCGCCTATCCCGCTTATCCTGCGTCGGTCTGCGCGTGCGAAACGGATATCCTTGCGCATCTCGCAACTTGACGGGCGTGTGACGCTGACCATGCCCAAGCGGCTTAAGCAATCCGAAGGGATCGCCTTTGCCCGCGAGAAAGAAGGCTGGATTCGCGGGCATCTGGACGCGCGTGGCGAAGATGTGGCCATTGGTATCGGGGCCGAATTCCCTTTGGGCGGGCGCATGGTTCGGGTTGTGCAAGGGCAGGGCCGGCGTGTGCAGTTGGGCGATGATACAATCGCTGTGCCGGGCGGCGAAGACCGCGTGCCAGCACGGCTTGCGGCACATCTGAAGGAACTGGCGCGCGACCGTCTGGCAGGGGCCTGCGATGACTACGCCGCTGCCTTGGGGCGACCTTACAGCAGGCTGACCTTGCGCGATACGCGGTCACGGTGGGGGTCGTGCACGTCGGATGGCGGGTTGATGTTTTCATGGCGCCTGATCCTGACGCCGCCAGAGGTGTTGGATTACGTCGCTGCGCACGAGGTCGCTCATCTGGCGCAGATGAACCATTCGCCCGCCTTCTGGGCCGAGGTAGAGCGAATCTATGGCCCCTACAAAGAGGCACGCGGCTGGCTGCGCGAAAACGGCAGCGATCTGCACCGTTACCGTTTTAGTTAAAATACGGTACATGTCGGCAAAGCAGCCTGCCCATGCAGTGTCATGGGTTATTGACGTGATGCGGCTTTGTGATCACAACAGAATCATGAATTTGAACCCGCGCCCTCTTGATGCCAATCCGCTTGCGCATGACCGTGTCTATCGACAGCTGCGCAGCCGGATCATGCATGGCGACTTGCCCCCGGGACATGCGCTGACGCTGCGGGGGATCGGCAAGGAATACGAGGTGTCTATGACGCCCGCGCGCGAGGCGGTGCGCCGGCTTGCTGCCGAGGGCGCGTTGACCATGTCCACCTCCGGACGGATCTCTACGCCTGAACTAAGCAATGAGCGGATCGAAGAGCTGGCCGCCCTGCGCGCCTTGATCGAGGTTGAATTGGCGAGCCGGGCTTTACCACGCGCGCACATGGCGCTTATCGAGCGGCTGCAAACCATCAATAATGCAGTATCAGAAGCCGTCGCGCACCGCGACGCTGTAAGCTATATACGGGCCAACCTCGAATTCCACCGCACACTTTATTTGCGCGCACAGGCACCCGCAATGCTGGCGATGGCAGAAACAGTCTGGTTGCAGATGGGCCCCACAATGTGCGCGCTTTATGGGCGGCTGCGCCGAACAGAGCCGCCGCATTTCCACAAGCTGATCATTGCCGCGCTGCGGGCGGGGGATGAGCCGGGCTTGCGCCTTGCCGTGCGCTCTGACGTGACACAAGGGTTGCGCATGCTGGCGACTTAGGCCGGAATTTTTCAAAAAGTCCGCTCCGTTTTCTTGATAGAAAACGGCCAGCGCTTTAAATTACGCCGCCAAGCCTTTAGCACCCAAATCCATGAACTTCTGACGCCGGTCCTGAATCAGCGCTTTCGCGTCCTTACCGCTCAGATCTGCAAGCATGGCCGCAATGGCGTTTCCGACCGCTGCGATTGCAGTCTTCGGGTCACGGTGCGCACCGCCACGCGGCTCTGTGATGATGCGATCATTCACGCCCAGTTGCTTGAGGTCCTGCGCCGTCAACCGCAAAGCTTCAGCGGCTTCGCGCATTTTCTCTGCGTCCTTCCACAGGATCGACGCGCAGCCTTCGGGTGATATCACCGAATAGACCGAATGTTCCAGCATCGCGACACGGTTCGCGGTCGCAAATGCCACAGCCCCGCCAGAACCGCCTTCCCCAATGATGACAGACACCAATGGCACGCCGATTTGCAAACATTTCTCTGTTGCACGGGCAATCGCTTCGGATTGACCGCGTTCTTCTGCACCTTTGCCAGGGTATGCGCCGGGCGTATCCACCAGAGTAATCACAGGTAATCCGAACTTGCCTGCCAGATCCATCAACCGCACGGCCTTGCGATAGCCTTCGGGCCGGGCCATGCCGAAATTCCGCTCGATCCGCGACTTGGTGTCATTGCCCTTTTCGTGGCCGATCACGACGACGGGCGCATCGTTGAACCGTGCCAATCCGCCCATTACGGCCAGATCATCGGCAAAATTGCGGTCGCCAGCAAGCGGCGTGTAATCGGTGAACAACGCTTCAATATAGTCTTTGCAATGGGGGCGGTCTGGATGCCGCGCGACCTGGCATTTGCGCCAAGGGGTCAAGGATTTGTACAAATCATCCAGCATTTGCTGGGCTTTCTTGTCCAGCGCCAGCGCCTCGGCACTGACATCCATCCCTTCGGAGGACCGTGCAAGGGCGCGCAATTCTTCCGCCTTGCCTTCGATCTCTGCCAGTGGTTTTTCAAAATCCAGATACTGTGTCATCACATGCTCCGCGCTTGGGTCACCGCTATATGACGGTGATTTATCGGCTTTGCAACGCAGCCTGTTCAGCTGTCGGGCCAAAGGATCGGGAAAAGGGATGCGACCAGCAGCAAGGCCATCGTGCCGTTGAACAGCCTCAGACGCACGGTGCTGGTCAGGAACCTCGACATCTGGCCGCCCATGATTGTCCAGATCACGACCGAAGGCACCGCCATGACTGCGACCACCACAGCCGTCAGCATCAATGGCGCAAACCCCGAAACTGGTACATAAATTGTAATGATGCTCAGACCAAAGGCCCAAGCCTTGGGATTTACCCACTGAAATCCTGCCGCCTGAAAAAAGCTCATCGGATTGCCGGTGGCGGTTGCGGTTGCAACAGGCGCGGCTGTGGCGATCTTGTAGGCCAGAAACAGCAAATAGATCAGGCTCACTACTTTCAGCACGGTATAAATAATCGGGAACGCATCAAAAACCTTGATCAGGCCCAAGCCCACCAAAAGCAACAATGACATAAATCCAAAGGTAATCCCCAACATATGCGGCAGGGTGCGCATAAATCCGAAATTGGCCCCGGATGCCATCAGCATCAGATTATTCGGCCCCGGTGTCAGCGAGGTGATCAGGCTAAACAGCGCCAGTGCAGAAAGGACATCAATACTCATACAGCCCTGATGCACGAAGCCGTGGCCCGCGCCAAGTCATCACCTTCTCTGGCTCGGAAATATCCCGGGGGGTGCGGGGGGCTAGCCCCCCGCTTGCCTATAAGCTTAGCGTGCCGCGATCATTTCAGATTGGCGGACAACAACTTCGGCCTGTTTGATGCTGGCGATATCAACCAGACGTCCCTTATAGACAGTGGCCCCTTCGCCTTTGGCTTTCGCCTCTTCCATCGCGGCCAAAATTTCGCGGGCCTCTGCGACGGCTTCATCGGATGGCGTGAACACCTCGTTTGCGATTGCGATTTGTTTGGGGTGAATGGCCCATTTTCCGACCATGCCCAAAGTCGCGGACCGGCGTGCCTGCGCCCGGAACCCTTCATCATCCGAGAAGTCGCCAAACGGCCCATCAACCGGCAGCACGCCGTGGGTCCGGCAGGCCGCGACGATTGCGGCTTGGGCCCAATGCCATGGATCAGACCAATGTTTGGCCCCGTCATGCAGCATGTAGTAATTTTCCTGCGTGCCGCCGATCCCGGTGGTCTGCATCCCCATAGACGCCGCAAAGTCAGCCGCACCCAAGCTCATCGCCTGCAGACGTGGGCTGGATGCGGCGATTTCTTCCACATGGGCAACTCCGGCAGCAGATTCGATGATCACCTCGAACGAGATTTTCTTGCTGCGCCCCTTGGCCGTTTCAATCGCCGTGACCAGCGCGTCAACGGCATAGACATCAGCCGCACAGCCGACTTTGGGGATCATGATCTGGTCCAGCCGTTCGCCTGCCTGTTCCAGCAGATCGACCACGTCGCGGTACCAATAGGGGGTGTCGAGGCCGTTGATACGCACGGACAAAAGCTTGTTGCCCCAGTCCAAATCACTGATCGCCTTGATGATATTTTGGCGCGCGCTGTCTTTGTCAGAAGGCGCGACACTGTCCTCAAGGTCAAGGTTGATCACATCGGCGTTCGAGCTTGCCATCTTTTCAAAGATCGCGGGGCGCGACCCGGGCCCAAACAGCTGACAACGGTTGGGACGGGCGGGCGCGGTAGGCTGGATGCGAAAGCTCATGAGGGAGGCTCCTTGAGTAATAAAGTTACGAATTGCTTGATTGTTCAGCTATTAAATTACGTCGTGCCGCGCAAGTATCATTTCGCAGTTGCAGCATTAGCCGCTTATCTTGGATGCACAAATATCCTGCTAAACGGAAAATATACGCAAATTTCTTGCATCAGTTCTTGCATATGCCTGCAAATTGAAACCCCTTTGCGAGGTAAAGCCACGAGAATGAGCCAAAGCCAAACCGACGGAGTATGTCACAATGATCGAAACACCTTATCTTCTTTTTCTAGGCGACGCGCCTGATCAACTGGCTGTCAAAGTGGCGCAGGGAATCAAAGACTGGCGGCCTGATAACGCCGTTGCTCAATTCCGTATGGACGGGTGCAAGGCAGACTTGGGTCTTGCGGACATGACATTGGCGCAAGCGAAAAACGCTGGTGCCAAGACGCTGGTCATTGGTGTGGCAAACCGGGGCGGTATCATCAGCACCGCATGGAAGGCCGTGTTGATCGAGGCGATCGAGGCGGGGTTTGATCTGGCATCGGGCTTGCACAACCTGTTGCGCAACGAACCCGATCTGGCCGCCGCCGCAGAAAAACATGGGCGCAGCTTGCATGATGTGCGGGTGCCATCGGTCGATTATCCGATTGCCAATGGCGTTAAACGCAGCGGCAAACGGGTGCTGGCCGTCGGGACGGATTGTTCGGTGGGCAAGATGTACACAGCCCTCGCGCTGGATGCGGCGATGAAAGAAAAGGGCATGAAAAGCAGCTTTCGTGCCACGGGTCAGACCGGGATTTTGATCACTGGCGAAGGCGTGCCGCTGGACGCGGTTGTTGCCGATTTCATGGCCGGTTCGATTGAATATCTGACGCCGGACAACGATGATGACCATTGGGATGTCATCGAAGGGCAGGGCAGCCTGTATCACCTGTCTTATTCCGGCGTGACGCTTGCGCTGATTCATGGTGGCCAGCCGGATGCCTTGATCTTGTGCCACGAGCCGACACGCAAAACCATGCGCGGCTTGCCGCATCAGGCCTTGCCCAGCCTGGAAGAGGTCCGCGATACCGCGCTGACGCTTGCCAAGGTCGGGAATCCGGCCTGCAAGGTCGTTGGTATTTCGATCAACACGCAGCACATGTCCCAAGCCGAGGCAGACGCATATCTGGCCGAAGTTGAAGAACGCTTGGACTTGCCTGCCGTTGATCCGTTTCGTCAGGGAGCCGCTAAACTGGCGGATGCTTTGGCAGCCCTCTAACCGGCCCTTCGGGGAGAGTTTATTTGGCAAAATGAAGGAGCGGGCATGCGTATAGAAGTAAGTCGTGATGTGTTTCGGCTGGCGCAGGTGTTCACCATCTCGCGCGGGTCACGGACCGAGGCGCAGGTGTTGACGGTAAAGATTTCCGAGGGCGGCGTGACGGGCTGGGGCGAATGTGTGCCCTATGCCCGCTATGACGAGACGTTAGAGAGTGTGACATCCGAGATCGAAGGCCTGCCTGACGTGTTCACCCGCGCAGATCTGTATGATATGCTGCCAGCAGGTGCGGCGCGCAATGCCGTGGATTGTGCGTTGTGGGACCTTGAGACCAAACAGACAGGCAAGCGGGTGTGGGAATTGGCTGGCTTGGCAAAGCCGGGGCCAGAGATTACAGCCTATACCCTTTCCTTGGACACACCGGAAAAGATGCAGGCGCAGGCGGCGTTGCATGCGTATCGTCCCCTGCTCAAGATCAAATTGGGCACACCCGACGACATGCCGCGGCTTGAAGCTGTGCGTGCAGGGGCCCCTGATGCGCAGATCATCATTGACGCCAACGAAGGTTGGTCGGCGGAAGTTTACGCCGACCTTGCCCCACATTTGGTGCGGCTGGGTGTGTCGCTGGTCGAGCAACCTTTGCCCGCAGGCGAGGATGACGCGCTGATCGGGATGGACCGCCCTGTGCCGGTTTGTGCGGATGAAAGCTGCCATGACCGCAGCAGCTTGCCTAAGTTGAAGGGCAAATATGACGTGGTGAACATCAAGTTGGACAAAACCGGCGGGTTGACCGAAGCACTGGCCCTGCGCGACGCGGCGCTGGCCGAGGGGTATGACGTGATGGTTGGCTGTATGGTCGGATCGTCGCTTGCCATGGCCCCGGCCACTTTGGTCGCGCAAGGTGCAAAGGTTGTTGATCTTGACGGCCCGCTTCTTCTGGCCGAAGACCGTGACAATGCTTTGATATTTGACGCGGCCGGGGTGCATCCACCGTTGGCCAAGCTTTGGGGATAAAAGATGCGGACAGTTTATGTGAACGGCGAATACCTGCCTGAAAACGAAGCCAAGGTTTCGATCTTTGATCGCGGGTTTCTGATGGCAGACGGGGTGTACGAAGTGACCTCGGTTCTGGGTGGCAAATTGATTGATTTCGAAGGCCACGCCATCCGTCTAAGCCGTTCGCTGAACGAATTGGACATGCGCAACCCGATCTCAAAGGACGACCTGCTTGAGGTCCACCGCGAGCTGGTGCGCCTGAACGAGATTGACGAGGGGTTGATCTATTTGCAAGTCACGCGCGGGTCTGACGGGGACCGCGATTTTGCCTTTCCTGATCCCGAAACGACCGAACCGACGATTGTTCTGTTCACGCAGTCCAAGCCCGGTATGGCCGATAGCCCTGCCGCCAAAAAGGGTGCCAAGATCATCAGCATCGAAGACATCCGCTGGGGTCGTCGCGACATCAAAACGGTTCAGTTGCTGTACCCGTCGATGGGCAAGATGATGGCCAAGAAGGCCGGTTGTGATGATGCGTGGATGGTTGAAGACGGGTTCGTGACCGAAGGCACCAGCAACAACGCCTATATCGTCAAGGGCAACAAGATCATCACCCGCGCCTTAAGCAACGACATCTTGCACGGCATCACCCGCGCCGCCGTTTTGCGTTTCGCCAAAGAGGCGCAGATGGAAGTGGAAGAGCGCAACTTTACGATTGATGAGGCCAAGGAAGCGGACGAGGCCTTTACGACCTCTGCCAGCGCGTTCGTCATGCCCGTGGTCGAGATTGATGGCGTTACGCTGGGCGATGGCAAACCGGGCCGAATCGCACCGCGCCTGCGCGAGATTTATCTGGACGAGATGCGCAAGGCGGCGGTCTAGGTCGCCACTCCCCGATCCCAGATCGGGCGTGGCGTTGACCATTCCTGACGCGTGCTATTCCAGGGCGCAGCGTGATGCGCATAGCAGGCGCTACCGTCGCTTTCTCTGTGACGGGGGCGGTGCTATGACTAGGGCCGTAGCACAATAAGGATGACCACGTGTCTGACCCAGTTTCCGAGATTATCTTTCACGCCTATCCGCAATCACCTGTTGCCGAAAAGGTGAGGATCGCCTTTGGTATCAAAGGTCTTGCTTGGCGTAACGTCGAGATACCGCGCCTGCCGCCCAAACCGATGCTGACGACCCTTACCGGGGGATACCGCCGCACGCCGGTCATGCAAATCGGGGCGGATATCTATTGCGACAGCCAGTGCATCATACGCGAACTCGAACGGCGGTTTCCGTCACCGACCTTGATGCCGACAGATGATCAGGGTTTGATGTGGTGTCTAAGCAGATGGACCGACGGTGCCTTGTTTGACCAGACGGTCAGGCATGTTTTGGGGTCGGTTGGGGACCAGCTGGACAAGGATTTCGCTGCGGATCGCGGGCGGCTTTATCTGGGTGAAGACTGGGCCGAGGGGCTGAAGAAAGCGAATGCGGACCTTCCTCATCTTGTTGCACAAATGCGCGCACCGTTGTCGTGGTTGAATGATCAGCTATCCGACGGCCGTGCCTTTTTGCTGGGGGCTGAACCTGCTGCGATTGATGCACAGTTCTACCACGTTGTTTGGTTCTTGCGGGGGCGCTGGGCGGACGGGCCGTCATTCCTTTCGGAATTCACGCATCTGGTGCGTTGGGAAGGGAATGTGCAGGCAGTCGGCCATGGCACCCCAAGCGCGATTTCCCCGGAAGACGCCATCGCGCGCGCGCGCGAGACAGAGCCTCTTGCGCAAGCCGGAGTGGCTGCAAACGAACCGCAAGGCCTGGAGGTTGGGATGCCCGTGACGGTCATGCCTGATGTGAATGGCGGAGAGCAACCGGTCGCGGGAAAAGTGCGTTTCGCCAATGCTGAGACGATTGTGATCGAACGCACCACCGATGAGCTTGGCACCGTTTGCGTACATTTCCCGCGCTCGGGCTACCGTATCGAGGTAACCTGACCGCCAATGGTTCAAATCACGCGGCCGGCGTCATTGCCGTCCGCGTTTGTATTCTATTCCCAAAGCTTGCTCAGCTTTTACAAAGTGAAAAGCTCTATCGCTTCCCGACATTTTCCTCGAACGCGACCTTAAAGGCTTCTTGCTTTTCGGGCTTTGCATCCGTCTGGTAGTTGGCTTTCCACTCATCCATCGTCATGCCGTAAAACAGCTCGCGGGCTTCTTCTTTACCCATCTCGATGCCGCGCTCATTTGCGGCCTCTTGGTACCAGCGCGACAGGCAGTTTCGGCAAAACCCAGTCAGATTCATCATGTCGATGTTCTGCACATCGGTGCGGTCTTGCATCAGGTGTTGTTGCAGGCGGCGAAAGGCGGCAGCTTGCAGTTCGATCTCGGTTTGTGTGGGCATGGTGTCTCTCCTGTTTGAGATCAAAGTTGGGTCTGGGCCAGCGCGGTTTCAAGGATCGGGGCCAAACGATCAGCCCAAACCTGTTGGCCAGCGGCATCGGCGATCAGATCATTGCGCAGTTCTATCAAAACATTGGGGCGGCCATGTCGCAAGGCGTGGCGATCTACTGCGTCGCCGGGCAGATGGCCGGAATAGGGTTCATTGTCGCCGACGGTCAGGTCACGCTCGGACCGCAAAAGGTCCAGCAAGGGGCGGGCCAGCCGCGAGTCATGGGCATAAAGTACGCCAATTTCCCAAGGCCGCAGGCCGCGCCCGCGCAGTTGTGGCGTAAAGCTGTGGATCGACACGATCACGGTTGCTGGGCGCGCGGCCAGTTTGGTCAAGGCATCATGATAGGGGCGGTAGCAGGTGGTCAGGCGGTGCTCGCGCTCTGCCACATCCGCGTGGCGATTGGCAGGGATGATGGTGCCGTCGTATAGCTTCATCAGCAAGGTCGGGTCGTCTTCGCCCCGGTTGGGGTCAATGACCAGCCGCGAAAAGTTGCTGAAAATTGCAGGCGCATTCAGCCGTTCGGCCAGTGCCGCAGACACCCCGGCAGCACCGATGTCAAAGGCAATGTGGCGCGCCATGTCCTGCGGTGCCAACCCAAGATCACCATCGGCCACGGTCGGGGGCACCGTATTTGCCGCATGATCGCAGGTCACCAGCCAACGTCCCGGGCGGCTGGCACCCTCGATTGAAAAGGGGGAATATGTCATTAATTTGCAACCTTTCGCAGCGCATATCTAGGCCAGAGGGGGTAAAATGCAAAGGACCAGTTATCGCTAACATTTTTGCACTCTACTCTGACCCTTAGCCATGATAAACAGCATTTGAATTTAACTGACCGGCCCGGACGAAGGAAAACACAGCATGAAACGCACGCGGAACGTAAAAATAGTTGCCACCCTCGGGCCTGCGTCTGACACGCACGAAATGATCTCTGCGTTGCACCTTGCTGGGGCGGATGTGTTTCGCCTGAACATGAGCCACGGTAGCCATGATGAAATCCGCATCAAGCATAGGATCATCCGGCAGATCGAAGAAGAAACGGGGTCGACCATTGGCATCCTTGCCGACCTTCAGGGGCCAAAGCTGCGGGTTGGCGTGTTTTCCGGCGATAGCGAACAACTGGTCGAAGGGGCGGCGTTCCGTCTGGATCTGGACGAGGCCGAAGGCGACGCCAGCCGTGTGTGCCTGCCCCACCCCGAGATTTTCGCCGCCCTTGAACCGGGGGCCAGCCTGCTGGTCAATGATGGTAAAATTCGCCTCAAGGTCAAGGATTGCGGGCCTGATTTTGCAAATTGCGAGGTCGTCATCGGCGGCGTGATTTCGAACCGCAAAGGCGTGAATGTGCCTGACGTGGTGCTGCCGCTGGCGGCCTTGTCCGACAAAGACCGCGCGGATCTTGAATTCGTGTGCGAACTTGGCGTTGACTGGCTTGCCCTCAGCTTTGTGCAGCGCCCCGAGGATGTGCTTGAGGCGCGTGACCTTGCCAAAGGCCGTGCTGCGTTGCTGTCAAAGATCGAAAAGCCGTCAGCCGTGGCGCGGTTTGATGACATTCTGTCCGTTAGTGACGGCATCATGGTGGCGCGTGGCGATCTGGGTGTGGAACTGCCGGTGCAAAACGTGCCGCCGATCCAGAAGCGACTGGTGCGCAAATGCCGTGCCGCAGCCAAGCCGGTGATCGTCGCCACCCAGATGCTGGAATCGATGATCGAAAGCCCGATGCCCACCCGCGCCGAAGTCTCGGACGTGGCGACCGCGATTTACGAAGGTGCGGATGCGGTCATGCTGTCGGCTGAATCGGCAGCAGGGGCCTATCCGATTGATGCGGTCAAAACGATGGATAACGTCGCGACCGAGGTCGAGATGGATCCGACCTATACCCAGATCATCGAATCCTCGCGCACGGCTGACCGAATGACAGTGGCCGATGGCATTGTCGCCGCGGCCCGCGAGATCGCTGAGACGACCAACATCAAGGCAATCTGTTGCTTTACCCAAAGCGGAACCACCGGCTTGCTGATCGCCCGCGAACGTCCCCGCGTGCCGATCATCGCCATGACCCCGCTGGTCAAAACCGCCCGGCGTCTGGCGCTAAGCTGGGGCACGAACTGCGTCATCACCGACCGACTGGACCGGTTCAAGATGGCGGTGGTCAGTGCCGCCCGTGCGGCGCGTGAGGAAGGCTATGCCGGCCCAGAGGATCTGATCGTCGTGATTGCGGGCGTGCCGTTCAACGTCGAAGGCAGCACGAATATCTTGCGTGTCGCCCCCTGCGACGAGCGTTTGATCTTTAACACTGATCCAGAGTAAACTTTGCGTGTTGATTAAAATCATGACTCGGCAAAGGTATTCTTTAAATGGACTCTGATCTGGCACTTGTTCTGGGACTGGCTCTTGCGGCTTTGTCGATCCCTTCGATTATATCGGCGTTTTCGGATTCCCGGGCACCGCGTGCCTCTGTCCTTACGATTTTGATTGCGGGGGGTTTAATTGTTTATGCTATCCGGTCACACCCCGGTGGCTATGCGCTGGATGATATCCCTGACGCCGTTGTGCATGTGATCGCGCGCTATAAGTTCTGGTAAGCATCCGGCATTGCCTTTTGGGCTTGCCATAGCCGCCAGTCCCTCCTATACGCCAGCTTCGTTCCGCGCGTCCGGCCCACGTGGCATGCCGAGTCGCGCATCTACCGAACTCAAGTCAAGGAGACGGAAATGCCCAAGATGAAGACCAAGTCGAGCGCTAAAAAGCGCTTTAAAGTATCGGCGACCGGTAAGGTCATCGGCAGTCAGGCCGGCAAACAGCACGGCATGATCAAGCGGAGCAACAAGTTCCTGCGCAACGCACGCGGCACGACAGCATTGTCTGCGCCAGATGCAAAGATCATCAAGGGCTTCATGCCCTACGACCGCTAAGATAGGAGAGCCGATATGTCCCGTACAAAAGGTGGTGTCGTCACCCACGCCCGTCACAAGAAGGTAATTAAAGCAGCCAAAGGTTACTATGGCCGCCGCAAGAATACCTTTAAGGTCGCGCGTCAAGCCGTCGACAAAGCAAACCAATATGCAACCCGTGACCGCAAGAATCGCAAGCGCAACTTCCGCGCATTGTGGATCCAGCGGATCAACGCCGCTGTGCGCAGCCATGACGAAGCGCTGACATACAGCCGTTTCATCAATGGTCTGTCCCTTGCAGGCATCGAAGTAGACCGTAAGGTTCTGGCCGATCTGGCCGTGAACGAACCTGAATCGTTCGGTGCGATTGTTAAGCAAGCACAAGACGCACTGGCCGCATAAGCGCCCTTTGCATCGTTAGAATACGAAACGCCGCTCTGATATCAGGGCGGCGTTTTGCGTTTCAGTCGAGCGGTTTTTGAAATGCGACCAGCGCTGCACCCGTCAGCAGGATCGCAGCAGCCACCAACAAACCTGACCCGATATTCCCTGTCGCATCGCCAATTGCCCCGGCCGCAAAAGGCCCGATGGTTTGCGCAACGGCAAAAACAACGGTGAACAGGCTCATCGTGGCGGCCCAGCTTTCAGGCGGCAGGTTCTGGCGGATAAAGCTGGTGATGGCGCCGGGGGCCATGAACACACATAGCCCAAAAACGATGGCCGATATCACCACAGCACCGCCCGCGGGCAATACCACGGGCAAGGCGGACCCGATTGCGATGCCTGTCAGTATCATCGCCAATGGCCGTCCGGATCTGTGCCGCGCCAGGACACCGCGCCATACGAAAGGCGACAGTATCAGCGCGACGCCCAAGATGATCCAGACCCCCGCGATCAAAGGGGCCGATGCGTCTTGGTCCGCCATCCACGCCCCAAGGAACGTGAGGTACACGATATACCCCATGGCAAACCCCGCATATCCCGCAAGCTCGCGCCAGAGCCGTCGCAAAGCCAGTCCACCAGCGGCCGTGTTGCGGGGGGCCGGTACATGCAGCGCGCGGGCAGACCACAGGCCAAGGGGCATGGCAACAACACTGAGCCCGCCGATAATATACCAGCCAAAGCGCCACGATGACGGGCCCCATGCGGCAAGCATCAGGGGCAAAGATGCGCCTGCCAGCATGATGCCAAGACCGCCACCCGTGCCAAACAGGATCGCAATCGCCAAAGCGTTGCGTTTCGCATCACCGGGGAACAGCCTCGCGGTTAAAACGCTGGCGGTGGAAAAGGACATCGCCCCGAACACCCCCGCCGCAATCCGCCAGAACGTCTGCCAGCCCATTGTCGCCTCGACCCCTGTCGCCAGCAGGCTGGCGGTGGTGGCGATCAACCCAAAGCTGAACAGCCGCGCGGGTGCAATACGCCCGATCAGCAGCAGCGTCAGCACCGCGCCCACCACATAGCCCAACGCGTTCGCCGTGTTCAGCCATCCGGCTTGCGCATAGCTCCAGTCCAGTTCGGATTTCATTGCAGGCAAGATCAGTCCGTAAGCGAACCGTGCAAACCCGTTGGTGACCATGACGCCCAGGGTCAGCCCCGCAAGGGCCAACCAAGGTCGGGTGACAGGGCGTGCGTCGGTCATAAGGCGCGCAGGCGGCGCTGGTGCCAAAACGCGAAGGCCAGACAAAAGATCATGGCGCTGACGCAGATGCTCAGAATGGGACGCTCGCCAAAAGAGGGCATTAACAAGACAGTGATCCCGAGAAGCGTGCCAAGGGATATGCACAGCGCCAGCCTCGTGGAAAACAGGCGAAACCAAAGCACCATGAGGGCACCGTGAAGCGTAAGAATGGTTAACAAAACCTCTAGCAATATGCCATAGCTCACCCCCCGAGGGCGGCCAAACACCGCAATCGAGGCGCTGGTGACGATAATCAACGCCCACACATTGCAGATCACGAAAACCAGGCCAAAGAACATATCTTGTGCGAGGGGAGGTTTCTTCACCTTGGGGTCCAAAGGGCAGGTCTACTGCGATTGCCTGACCCTAGCAGCGCCAAACCCATCGGCCAAGCGGCTTGATTTTGCCCCGGTTTGCCGCGCCCAAACGCGCCGCGGCGCTTGTAATCACCCGCGGTTCTGGTAGCACGTCAGCGGGCTAGCAAACGGCAGGTGCGACATGGATGATCTCAAGCAAAAATACATTGGACAGATTGCGAATGCAGCGGATGAGGCGGCATTAGAAGATATCCGTCTGGCCGCTGTGGGCAAAAAGGGCGAAGTTGCCCTGAAAATGCGCGAACTGGGCAAGATGACCCCAGAGGAACGCCAAGCCGCCGGTCCCGCGCTGAATGCGCTCAAGGACGAGATCAATTCTGCCCTTGCCGCCAAGAAAGCCGCGTTGGGCGATGCCGCACTGGATGAACGTCTGCGCAGCGAATGGCTGGACGTTACGCTGCCGACCCGCGGCACGCGCCAAGGCACGATTCACCCTGTCAGCCAAGTCACGGAAGAGGTCACTGCGATCTTTGCCGAACTGGGTTTCTCCGTTGCCGAAGGGCCGCGCATCGACACCGACTGGTATAACTTCGACGCGCTGAACATCCCCGGGCACCACCCTGCGCGCGCCGAGATGGACACGTTTTACATGGCCCGCGCCGAGGGCGACGACCGCCCGCCGCACGTGCTGCGCACCCACACATCCCCCGTGCAAATCCGCACGATGGAGGCCGAAGGCGCACCCTTGCGCATCATTTGCCCCGGTGGTGTGTACCGTGCCGATTACGACCAGACCCACACGCCGATGTTCCATCAGGTCGAAGGTCTGGCGATCGACAAAGACATCTCTATGGCGAACCTGAAATGGACGCTCGAAGAATTCTTTGCCGCGTTCTTTGAGGTGGACGGCATCAAAACCCGTTTCCGCGCCTCGCATTTCCCCTTTACCGAACCATCGGCCGAGGTCGACATCCAGTGTTCATGGGTCGACGGCCAGCTGCGTATCGGCGAAGGCGACGGCTGGATGGAGGTGCTGGGGTCTGGCATGGTCCACCCCAAGGTGCTGCAAGCGGGCGGGATTGACCCGAACGAATGGCAGGGCTTTGCCTTTGGCATGGGGATCGACCGCATCGCGATGTTGAAATACGGCATCCCCGACCTGCGCGCTTTCTTCGATTCCGACCTGCGCTGGCTGCGTCACTATGGGTTTGCCAGCCTTGACCAGCCTAACTTGCATGGTGGCTTGAGCCGGTAGACGAGCCCTGCGCTTTAGAGGAACTTGCTGTGAAGCTTTTTCTACATAGCAATCGTGAGGCATCAGATGCCAGTCGAACCGTCTATGCGCGGTTCGAATTGGTCTATACTTTTGTCGATTTCATGGCCGCCATATGCTTTATCGTTGGGTCTATTCTGTTCTTTTTCGAGTCAGAGCAGATTCCCGCGACGTGGTTTTTCCTGATCGGGTCTTTTCTTTTTGCTGCAAAGCCTACCTTGCGGTTGGTGCGTGAAATCAAGCTGTACCGGATGGGCGATGTCAAAGACCTCGCAGAAAGAGCAAAGTGAAACCGATACGTTTGCTACTGTTGGTTCTGTTTTTATTGCCGGCTGCTGCCAGCGCAACAAACGCCCAAACCTGCGGCGGCGATACCCCCTGCAAGATCGGCAACCGTGAATATAACATCCTGCTGCCAGATGGCTGGGATGGCGTGACCCCCTTGCCGGTGATGATGCATTTCCACGCCTTCCTGCGGCGTGGCAAAACGGTGGTGAACCACCCCCGCATCGGCGTTGAAACCAAGCCGCGCGGCGTTATGCTGATCGCGCCTTCTGCGCAGAACCGGGCGTGGCGGTTCTGGCAGGACGCGCCAGCGGACATTGCCTTTGCCGACGCGATCCTTGCGGATGTGGCCAAGCGCTATCCGGTGGACCCAACCCAAATCTATGTCTCTGGGTTTTCGTTCGGGGCGGCAATGGCGTGGCGTTATGCCTGTGCGCGGGGCGATAAAATTGCAGGGTTGATGACGATGTCGGGTACCATCCCGCAGACGACGCCGTGCCCCAACCCGCCCGAACGGGTGCGCCATGTGCATGGTCTGCAAGACATCTGGATGAGCCTACCGCGCGGCCCCGGTCATGATGCCACCAACGCAGTGGCCCTGTGGCGCAAGACGTTTGGCTGTGGTCAGGGCCGGATCACCCAAGACTACGAGATCAGGGCAGGCATCGGTGCCACCCATCTGGTCTGGGACAATTGCAGCCAAGGGCGCAGCGTGACCCTTGATGTCCATAGCGGCGGGCATTTTATTCCCGAAGGCTGGCTGGGTGTGCAGCTGGACGGTCTTATGGCGAAAAGCCCGGACTAACCGCATTGAAACCGCCCTGATTAAACGCTAGGCCCTAGCCCAAGCATTTGCACGAGGATAAGCCCCATGAAATTCACACTGTCCTGGCTGAAAGAACATCTGGATACCACCGCGTCGCTGGATGAAATCACCTATGCGCTGACCGATCTGGGGCTCGAGGTGGAAGGCGTCGAAGACCGCGGTGCCAAGCTGGCGGATTTCACGCTGGGCTTTGTTAAATCCGCCGAAAAGCATCCCGATGCGGACCGTCTGCGCGTCTGTCAGGTGGAAACCGACGAAGGCGTGCAGCAGATCATCTGCGGTGCACCGAACGCGCGTGAAGGCATTACCGTGGTTGTGGCCAAACCCGGCGTTTATGTGCCGGGGATTGATACCACCATTGGCGTCGGCACGATCCGTGGCATCGAAAGCTTTGGCATGATGGCATCCGAGCGCGAGCTGGAACTGTCCGAGGAACATGACGGCATCATCGAACTGCCCTCGGGCGAGGTCGGCGATCGTTTCATCGACTGGTTGGCCAAGAACGACCCCGCCAAGGTTGACCCCGTGGTCGAGATCGCGATTACGCCCAACCGCCCCGATGCCTTGGGCGTGCGTGGCATTGCGCGTGATCTAGCCGCGCGCGGTCTGGGCACGTTAAAGCCGCGTGATATGCCCGCCGTCGAAGGGATGTTCCCCTGTCCGATCAGCGTGTCGATCGACGAAGACACGTTGGACCAGTGCCCCGTTTTCTATGGTCGCGTGATCCGTGGCGTGAAGAACGGCCCATCGCCTGCATGGCTGCAAGACAAGCTGCGCGCGATTGGCCTGCGCCCGATTTCGTTCCTTGTCGATGTGACGAACTTTTTCACCTATGACCGCAACCGCCCCTTGCACGTTTTCGATGCTGACAAAGTCGCGGGCAACACCCTGCGCGTGCACCGCGCCAAAGGCGGTGAGACGTTGGTGGGTCTGGATGAAAAAGAATATACCTTTGCCGAAGGCATGACCGTGATCTCCGACGCCGAAAAAGTCGAAAGCATCGCAGGTGTGATGGGCGGGTTTGATACGGGTTGCACCATGGACACCGTGAACGTCTTTGTCGAAGCGGCCTATTTCGATCCGGTGCGCACCGCCTATACGGGCCGCGCGCTCAAAATCAACTCGGATGCACGGTATCGGTTTGAACGCGGGATCGACCCGGAATGGACGCCCTACGCGATCGAACATGCAACCCAGATGATCCTTGATATCGCGGGCGGCGAAGCCTCCGAAGTCGTGATTGCAGGCAATGTTCCTGATTTCTCGCGGGCCTACAAGTTAGACGCGGCCCGCGTGCAGTCGTTGGTGGGCATGACCATTTCCGAGGCCGATCAGCGCAAGACGCTGACGTCTTTGGGGTTCCGCCTTGAAGGCAACATGGCCCACGTGCCCAGCTGGCGCCCCGATGTGCAAGGCGAGGCCGATCTGGTCGAAGAAGTCGCGCGCATTGCATCGCTGACCAAGCTTGAGGGTCGCCCGTTGCCGCGTCTGACTGCCGGTGTGCCGAAACCCGTTTTGTCGCCCATTCAGCGCCGCGAAACCTTTGCACGCCGGGCCTGCGCCGCCTTGGGGTACAATGAATGCGTCAGCTACAGCTTTATTGATCAAGCGTCGGCCGCATTGTTCGGCGGTGGGACAGATGAAACCCGTCTGGAAAATCCGATCAGTGCCGACATGAGCCATATGCGCCCCGCGCTTTTGCCTGCGTTGTTGCAAGCGGCAGCGCGCAATCAGGCGCGTGGTTTCGCCGACATGTCATTGTTCGAAGTAGGTCCCGTCTTCACCGGCGGCGAACCGGGGCAACAGCATATGCAGGTCAGTGGTTTGATTGTCGGCCGGACCGGCCCCAAGGATGTGCACGGGTCATCACGCCCTATCGACGTTTTCGACGTCAAAGCAGATGTTGAGGCGGTTTTGTCCGCTATCGGGGCCCCTGCCAAAGTGCAGATCAACCGCAATGGTGCCGACTGGTGGCATCCGGGTCGTCACGGACAAATTTGCCTTGGCCCGAAAAAGGTGCTGGCCGTGTTTGGTGAAATTCACCCCCGTGTGTTGGCCGCGATGGACGTCAAAGGCCCTGCCATGGGCTTTACCATCTGGCCTGCCGAGGTGCCGCTGCCGCGGAAAACCGGATCTACGCGTCCTGCGTTGCAGATCAGCAGCCTACAGGCGGTTGAACGTGATTTTGCCTTTGTCGTGGATGCTGGTGTTGATGCAATGACACTGGTGAATGCTGCAATGGGTGCCGACAAGGCGTTGATCGACGATGTGCGCGTCTTTGACGAATTCATCGGCGGCGCGTTGGGCGAAGGCAAGAAATCGATTGCTCTGACCGTGCGCATGCAGCCCACCGACAAAACGTTGAAGGATGCAGACATCGAGGCCGTCGGGGCCAAGGTCATCGACAAAGTCACCAAAGCGACAGGCGGCGTGCTGCGCGGTTAAAAGGGGATCATAATGACACTGAACGTCTATCTTTCCGGCGAAATCCATACGGACTGGCGCGACCAGATCATCAAAGGCGCTGCTGATTTGGATGTCAACTTTGGCGGGCCTGTCACCGATCACGCGGCCAGCGACGATTGCGGCGTAGCTATCATGGGGGCCGAGGCGGATAAATTCTGGCATGATCGCAAAGGCGCACAACTGAACGCGATCCGCACCCGCCGCGGGATCGAGGCTGCGGATGTGGTCGTCGTGCGCTTTGGCGATCAGTATAAACAGTGGAATGCCGCATTTGATGCAGGCTATGCGGCGGCATTGGGCAAATCCTTGGTGATTTTGCATGGGCCCGACCATGCTCATGCGCTGAAGGAAGTCGACGCCGCTGCCTTGGCCGTCGCCCAAGAACCGGCGCAAGTCGTCGACATCCTGCGCTATGTTCTGAACGGGACCTTGCCCACGGCTGATTGATTAAACTCAGGCCCCAGACTAGGCTTTGCTAGGATTTGGTCAGGGGCCGCAGCGTGAAATTTGACTATATCATTGCGGGCGGCGGATCGGCGGGATGCGTTATGGCATCGCGCCTGTCCGAAGACCCCGACATATCGGTGTGCCTGATCGAAGCGGGTGGCAAGGGGGACAGCATTCTAGTGCGTGCACCTGCCTTGGCGGCGACGATGATTTCTGGCCGCCCCAAAATCAACAACTGGGCATTTCGCACGACACACCAACCCGGTTTGAACAACCGCAAAGGGTTCCAGCCGCGGGGCAAAACGCTGGGCGGATCAAGCGCGATTAACGCAATGCTTTATGTGCGGGGCCATCCCAAGGACTACGACGAATGGGCCGATCTGGGCTGCACGGGCTGGGACTGGCAAAGCGTACTGCCGTGGTTCAAGCGGGCTGAACGAAACCTGCGCGGCGGCGATGATCTGCACGGCGCAAACGGACCGCTGCACGTATCCGATCAGTCTGAACCCCGCGCAATCTCACACGCTTTCATTGACGCTGCGGGCCAACAACAGATCCGCAGGACCACCGACTTTAACGGGCCCCGCCAAGAAGGCGTGGGCCTTTTTCAGGTGACCCAGTTTCACGATGATGCGCGACGTGGGGAACGATGCTCTGCTGCGGCGGCATATCTGCCGGATGCAGTCCGGGCGCGGCCCAACCTGACGGTGCTGACCCGGTGTCAGGCGCAGCGGATAATCTTGGAAAACGCGCGCGCGATCGGCCTTGAGGTGCGCCACCGTGGCACCGTGCAACGCCTTTCGGCAAACCGAGAGGTGATCCTGTCGGGGGGCGCATTCGGATCGCCGCAGCTGTTGATGCTGTCGGGCCTCGGGCCGCGCGATGAACTGGCGGCTCATGGGATCGACTGCCACCACGATCTGCCCGGCGTCGGCCAGAACCTGCAGGATCATCTGGACTATGTCATCAGCTATACATCCAAGCGGAAGGATGTGATCAGTCTGGGGCCACGGGGGCTGGCCGATCTGGCAAAGGCGGGCCTGCGCTGGCGACGGGACAGGACGGGGATGTTCGCGACGCCGTTCGGTGAGGCCGGTGCATTTGTGCGATCAAGCCCCGATCTTGACCGCCCTGATCTGCAACTGCACTTTGTCATCGGGATTGTGGATGACCATTTGCGTAAAATTCACCTCGGCCACGGCTATTCCTGCCATGTCTGCGCGCTGCGCCCGCACAGCCGGGGGACCGTCGGCCTTGCGTCCGCAGATCCGGCGGCACCGCCGCGCATTGATCCGCAATATCTTAGCGATCCGCGTGATCTGGCCCTGTTAAAGAAAGGGGCGCGGATGTTGGAGGGGATTTTGGGGGCCCCGGCACTGGCCCCGTGGCGCGGCAAAAAGCTGTATGACCACGATGGATCCGACAGCGCCCTTGAGGCTGACATTCGCGCCCGCGCGGACACCATTTATCACCCTGTGGGGACGTGCCGGATGGGCAATGACGATATGGCGGTGGTTGACCCATCAGGGCGCGTACACGGGATTGACGGTTTGCGTGTCGTCGATGCATCAATCATGCCGCGTGTTCTGGGCGGCAACACGAACGCGCCCACGATCATGATTGCAGAAAAAATCGCGGGCGGGATGCGGGGGCTGGCCCCTTAGGGCGATTACGGCGAAGGCTTTTGCGTCAGGTGCAGCGATGGCAATGGAAAACGCGGCAAACCATCGGGGTCAGGTATGCGCAGTTTTCCTGTATCGGGAAAGGGATTTAGGTCGGGAGTTGAGGGTGAACGTTTTGGCCCTCATTTGCCTGTGGCAAGTGAGGGCCAAAAAAACAGGCTAGATTCAAAGAAAAGCTGTGTTAACGGGTGGCACTGGTGCATCTGATTCGGAGAATGCACCTCATAAATAAAGTGTGAGGGACAAACTATGTTACAAGAATTTAAGGACTTCATTGCCAAGGGCAATGTCATGGATCTGGCTGTCGGTATCATCATTGGTGCCGCGTTTACCGCCATCGTTAGTTCGTTGGTCAGTGACCTGATCAACCCGATCATCGGTCTGGTGCTGGGTGGCGTTGATTTCACCAGCATGTATGTCGTGCTGTCGGGTGATGTTCCTGCTGGTGCCGGGCTGGATGCCGCGCGTGAATCCGGTGCTGCGATTTTCGCCTATGGCGCGTTTATCACCGCCTGCATCAACTTTCTGATCATTGCGTTTGTCGTGTTCATGTTGGTCAAGATGGTGAACCGTCTGAAAGCCGTCGCCGAAAAGCCCGAAGAGATCGCACCAGCCGTCGACACAGGGCCGAGCGAGCTGGACGTGCTGTTGCAGATCCGCGACGAGCTTGCCAAGAAGTAAGGGTAGTTCTGACCGCTCAAACGAAAAAGGCCCGCAACGAATGCGGGCCTTTTTTGTCTGCAAGGGTGTTTAGCCCGCGATGGCTTCGTCAGCGGTGATGGCAGTCATCCCCAGGGCTTCGGCGACGGCGGCATAAGTCAGCTGACCAGCATGGACGTTCAATCCGGCTTTCAGATGTGGGTCATCGGCGCAGGCCTTTTTCCACCCCTTGTCGGCAAGGGCCAGCATGAACGGCATGGTCGCATTGCCAAGCGCGATGGTCGAGGTCCGCGCAACCGCGCCCGGCATGTTGGCCACACAATAATGCATGATACCGTCAACCTCATAGATAGGGTCTTGGTGGGTGGTGGCTTTGGAGGTTTCAAAGCAACCGCCTTGGTCAATCGCCACGTCAACAAGAACGGCACCGGGTTTCAGTTCGGATAGCTGCGCGCGGCTGATCAGTTTTGGGGCAGCGGCCCCGGGGATCAGAACCGCACCGATGATCATATCGGCCTCGCGCGCCAATTCGATTGTGTTGCCGGCAGACGCATAAGACGTCTTGAAGGTGCCGCCATAGAGGTCATCAAGATAGCGCAAGCGGGGCAGGGACCGGTCCAGCACAGTCACATCAGCGCCCATTCCCGCCGCGATGCGCGCCGCATGGGTACCCACGACACCGCCGCCGATCACGACGACACGCGCGGGGCCGACGCCCGGAACGCCGCCCATCAACACACCACGCCCGCCATTCGCCTTTTGCAACGTCCAAGCCCCGACCTGCGGGGCCAGCCGTCCGGCAACCTCGGACATCGGGGCCAGCAAGGGCAAGCCGCCCGCGCGGTCTGTCACGGTCTCATAGGCGATGCAGGTCGCGCCCGAGGCGATCAGATCATTGGTCTGATCGGCGTCCGGTGCAAGGTGCAGGTAGGTGAACAGAATTTGACCTTCACGCAGCATCTTGCGTTCAACCGCCTGAGGTTCCTTGACCTTGACGATCATGTCGGCACTGGCGAAAATCTCGGAAGCGGTGGCAATGATCGTCGCACCCGCCTGAACATAGTCGGCATCTTCAAAGCCCGCGCCGATGCCGGCACCTGCTTCGATAATCACTTCGTGGCCGTGGTTCACAGCCTCGAAAGCGGCATTTGGCGTCATGCCAACGCGGAATTCTTGCGGTTTGATCTCTTTGGGGCAGCCGATTTTCATGATCTATATCCCTATGTTTTGTTTTTGGATCAACATACGCGCCTCAAAGCGCAAAAAGGCACGAAATACGGGTCGCCAAGCTGGTATATCTTCGAATAGTATTCGGTAATTACGCTAAATGACGCGAAAGTATTGCACGAATGACCCTGGACGAGATTGATCGCCGCATCCTGACGGCCCTGCAACGCACAGGCCGCATGTCGAATTCCGATCTGTCCGAAAAGGTGCATCTGTCGCCATCGGCCTGTCACCGTCGGGTGCAGCGGCTGGAATCCGACGGCTATATTCGGGGCTATGTCGCGTTATTGGACGCCCGCAAGATGGGGGTGCCCACGACGGTATTTGTCGAAATCACCCTGCAAGGCCAAGCGGACGAGGTGCTGGACGCGTTCGAGAAAGCCGTCGCGCGCATTCCCGATGTTCTGGAATGTCACTTGATGGCAGGTTCCGCCGATTATCTCCTGAAAGTGGTTGCTGAGAATACCGAAGATTTCGCCCGTATTCACCGCCAGTATCTGGCGCGTCTGCCCGGTGTCGGACAGATGCAATCCAGTTTTGCCTTGCGAACTGTCAGCAATACGACAGCGCTGCCTGTGGGCTAACCTGTAAGGTTACGCTGAAAACAGCCCCTGAAACTGATCCCGTAGCGCTTTTTTCTGCACTTTGCCCATAGTGTTGCGCGGCAGTTCGGGCAGGATGATCAGCTTTTGCGGGTGCTTGAAACGGGCAAGCGACTTGGCGATGTTGGCCATGATCTTTTCCAGATTGGGTGCAGTGTCACCTTGCGCGACAATGATCCCGACCACGGTCTCTCCGAAATCGGGGTGCGGCACACCGATGACGGCGCTTTCCAAGACGTTTTCCTCTTGGTCCAACAGCAGCTCGATCTCTTTTGGATAGATGTTATAGCCACCCGAAATGATCAGATCTTTGTTGCGGCCAACGATGTGCACATAGCCGTCTGCATCAATCTGGCCCAAGTCGCCGGTGATAAAGAACCCGTCCGCGCGCAGTTCTTCGGCGGTCTTTTCGGGCATCTGCCAATAGCCCTTGAACACGTTAGGGCCTCTGACTTCGATCTCTCCGATCTCGCCTTGGGGTAGGGTTTCGCCGGTCGTGCTGTCAGTGATCTTTAGCTCGGTCCCGGGCAGGGGAAAGCCCACCGTGCCGGCGCGCCGTTCACCGTCATAGGGGTTCGAGGTATTCATATTGGTTTCTGTCATGCCATAGCGTTCAAGAATACGCATGCCGGTGCGCTTTTCGAACTGGACATGGGTTTCGGCCAGCAAGGGCGCGCTGCCGGACACGAACAGGCGCATATGTGCGGCTAGTTCTTTGGTGAACCGCGCGTCGCCCAGCAGGCGGGTGTAGAATGTCGGCACCCCCATCATGGTCGTGGCTTGGGGTAAGTGGTCAATCACCTGATCCAGCTTGAAGCCGGGCAGAAAGATCATGCTGCCGCCTGCCAAAAGGGTGATGTTCGAGGCCACAAACAGACCATGCGTGTGAAAGATCGGCAGTGCATGCATCAAGACATCATTCGCTGTGAACTGCCACTGTGCCATCAAGACCTCGGCGTTCGACAACAGGTTGTTTTGCGTCAGCATCGCGCCTTTGGACCGGCCCGTGGTCCCCGAGGTATAAAGGAACGCGGCCAGATCTTCGCCGTCGCGTGCAACGGTTTCAAAGCTGGTGGGCATCGCCTTGGCCTGATCGGGAAAGCTGCCGGAGCCATCGGCATTCAATGTCTCAAGCGTGGCACCGCAGGCTTGGGCGACAGGGGCCAGACCGCCGGCGTTGGCTTGAGCGCATAGCAACACGCGCGCACCGCTGTTTTCTACGAAATAAGACACTTCATCTGGCGTGTAGGCGGTGTTGAGCGGTAAAAACACGACACCAGCCTGGGCGCAGGCGGCATAGACCGCCAAAGCCTGCGGGGATTTGGCGATTTGCACGGCCAGCCTGTCGCCCGGTTTCAGTCCAAGTTTGGTCAGCAGGCCCGCATATTGCGCAGCGGTCTGCAAGAAAGCAGCATAAGTGATCGAGCCCCCATCCGGCAGGTGTAAAAACACCGCGTCATTGTTGAGGTGCTGCCCGAACAGGCTGTCAAAAAGAGGATTGGCCATGGCGATATTCCCTTAGGTGTCTAATTTTATCGACGCGCTTAGGGCACGTACGTCCGGCGACGCGATGACCGTTTTTTCGGCGACAAATTGTTCATGGTTTTTAGTGATTTGGGACAGATCGTAAAGATAATTCACCATCGCACCGTTTGATTGCGCCATGCCCTTGCCGGACAGGTCTGCATCGCCGTGCACGGCATGCACCATCGCGCCATTGCCAAGGTGGAACCGTGCGACCGGATCGGCGGGCATGCCGTCTGCGCGCTTTGCCTCTAGCAGATAATGCGCGGCAAGGTTGGCGGGGGCCGCGTCCAGCGCAGTATCGGTATTCTTGAGCCATGCGTTCAAACCGGGGATCGGCGACAGCGTGACAAAGTTTTTCAGCATCGGCAGATCACGCGACAAATCGGCGGCAACCTGTTTGATCAGCGAATTGCCAAAGGAAATCCCGGCCAACCCCGCCTGACAGTTCGAGATCGAATAGAAAACGGCTGTATCTGCATCTTCGGCCAGAATCGCGTCGCGGCCATCGGCCAGCAGGCTTTGGATGGAATTGGGGATGCCTTTGGTCAGGGCGACTTCGACGAAGATCAGCGGTTCACCTGCCATCGCGGGATGGAAGAAGCCAAAGCAGCGTCTGTCAGCCGGTTGGAGGCGGCGCTGCAGGTCTTCCCAGCTGTCGATCGCGTGCACAGCCTCGTATTCTATGATCTTCTCGAGGATTTCAGCCGGGCTGGACCAGTTCAGGGGCCGCAGCACTAGAAACCCCCGGTTGAACCACGATGAAAACAGATGTTGGAAATCAACGTCCAAAGGTGCCAGATCTGGGTGCTTGCGCAGAGAATCCAGCAGATCCTTGCGCATCGCGACAAGCCGCGCAGTGGCACCGGGGACTTGATTCAGCCTGCGGATCAGTTCTTGGCGTTGGGGTTCGCAGGCTTTGGCAAAGGCACGGTAGCTGGCTTTGGACGGCGTGTCCTGATAGGTCTGAAGGGTTGCCGTGACCTGCTTGGGATCGATTTCAAGATCATGGGTCATGAAGCTGAAGAACGCTTGTTTTTCGCCCGGCTCCATAGTCGCATAGCGATCTAGGATCAGGCGCGCCAACGTACTGCCCGACACTTCGCCATGGCTGCCCAGCAGATCATTGGACAGCTCCATAATGCTGCGCCCTGCGGCCTCGTCCGACAGGGCGGTGCGATAGCGTCTTTCGAAAACAGTCGAAATCAGGCCCGCGAAAAAGCTCATCTTGCTGCCCCCATCACTGCATCGGGTAGCCATGTTGCCAACCCCGGAAAGATGCACAGCAAAACGATTGCCAACACCATGCAGGCCACGAATGGCATTGATCCTGTCAGGATGGTCCTGAGGGAAATATCGGGTGCAATGCCGTTGATGACGTAAAGGTTCAGACCAACGGGCGGGGATATCAGTCCGATTTCCATGTTGATGGTCAGAACGACAGCGAACCAGATCGGGTCGAACCCTGCGGTGGTGATGATCGGCAGCAAGATCGGTGCCGCCATCAGGATCACCGCGACGGGGGGCAAAAAGAACCCCGCGATCAGCAGGAACACGTTGACGAAACCCATTAGAACCCAAGGGTTCACGTCCAAGGTGCCGATCCAGTTGGCGATGGATTGCGTGATGTACAGGCTTGAAAGCATGTAGGAAAACACACCCGCCGCCGCGATGATGAACAGGATCATCACGCTTTCTTTGGTGCTGTCGCGCAGCACGACCCAAAGGTCTTTGGGGTTCCAGAGCTTGTAGATCACCATCGCGATGATCAGGCACAGCAGCGCACCAACCGCAGCGGTTTCAGACGGCGTGGCGACCCCGCCATACATCGCATAAAGCACACCAAGGATGATCAGCAAAAAGGGGATGACCCGTGGGAGGATCTCGAACTTTTCCTTCCAGGTGTAGGTGCCCGAGGCCAGCAATGCGCGGTCGCCAGATTTCCAGGTGGAATAAAGCGACCATGCCATAAACAATGCGACCAGCAGCAAGCCGGGAATGACCCCCGCCAAAAACAGCCGTCCGATCGAGGTTTCTGTGGCGATGCCGTAAACGATCATGGTGACCGATGGTGGAATCAGAATGCCAAGGGTGCCGCCCGCAGCAATCGACCCGGCCGCGACACCGTCAGGATAGCCGCGCTTGCGCATCTCTGGGATGCCCATCTTGCCGATGGCGGCACAGGTGGCCGGGCTTGACCCCGACATTGCCGCGAACAAGGCGCAGGCCCCGAGGTTCGATATCACAAGTCCGCCGGGCACGCGGGTCAGCCAACGTTCGAGTGCTTCGTAAAGGTCGGCACCTGCACGGGTCGAGGCGATGGAGGACCCCATGATGATAAACATCGGGATCGACAGCAGCGCAAAGTTGTCCAGCTTGCCGAACAGGATTTCGGGCAGCAGTTCAAGAGACCGCATGCCATCGAAGATCATCAAAAATCCGGTCGAGACAATGAGCAGGCCAAGGGCGACGGACACGCCCGAAAACAAAACGATGATCGTGGATACGGCGACAAACGCGCCCAGTGTAAGCGGATCCATTACGCGTCCTCCAAGCCGAAAGGCTTATCAATTTTCAAAACGACAGCGACCAAATCCGCGATCAGTTGCAGCAAGAACAGCGCAAAGCCGATGGGCAGCGACGCATAGGGAATCCAAAGGCGCACGCCCCAGACCGTGTCCGATTTCCAGTTCTTCTCAAACGCGAGATGCCAGAATTCAAAGCCATACCACAACATGATCGCGACCATGATCGTCGACAGGCAAAGCGTGAAAATCGCCATGTTATAGCGCAGCTTTGGCCCCATTGTCAGGGGAATCAGGTCGACATTTACATGCCCGCGCAGTCGCTGGACATAAGGCAGCCCCACAAGGGTCGAGCTGATGGCAAGGTAGATTACCGCTTCGGTCTGCCAGATGGTCGATCCATTGAGCACAAAGCGGATGAAAATCATCTGGCAGGTGATCAGCACAGCAGCGACAATCATGGCGGCAGAAAACCAGCCTGCAACAGTGGAAAGAGCCGCAACAGCCTTCAAGAACGGATTACCGCCTGTACGGGATACGACGGCAGCGCTTTGGCCAGCCATAGGGGTCTCCTTAGGAAATTTTTGGAAATATGGGGGTGAAAGGGGCGCGCACGCCCCTCTCCAATTGGTTACTCGACCGCGAAGGCCATATCCAAAAGCGCCTGCCCATCGGGAACTTCCTCGATGAAGGCTTTGTAGGATGTTTCCTGCGCCAAAGCGCGCCATGCGTCAAAGTCGGCCTGCGACATCTGGGCAATCTCTACGCCTGCGTCACGGAAAACAGCTTCGGATGCGGCGTCTTCCTTCTTGGCTTCTTCCAGATAGAACGCCTGAGCCTTTTCAGCCGCAGCCAAAAGCGCCGCTTGCTGGTCTTCGGTCAGGGATTCAAACTTGGCTTTGTTCATCAGCAAAGGCTGATACATGAACCATAATGCGACATCGCCTGCAGGTGTATAGCAGCTGACCTGTTCGTAAATCCGGTAGGATACAAAGGACGACGACGACGTGTTTGCCGCGTTCAGAACGCCGGTCTGCAGGCCGTTATACAGTTCGGACGACGCCATGGATGCGATCGACGCCCCGGCCCCTGCCAGCATTTGTTCAAACGATTTGCCCGCAGCACGAATCTGCAAGCCGGCAACGTCTTCGGGTTTGGTGATGCATTTGTCTTTGCCGACAAAGCCGCCAGCCAGATAGCCGTGGACCAGAACCATTACATCATCTTCGGCCATCTTTTCCTCAAGCGCGGCCATGAAGGGCGACTCGCTAAGGCGGGCGGCGTGGTCATGGTTTTTGACCAGACCGGGCATCAGTGTCAGGTTGAACGCAGGCTGCTGACCGCCAGCATAGCTCAGCGGCAGAACAGTCATATCCAACTGTCCGCGGCTTAGGGGGCGATACTGTTCGCGGGCCTTGAACAAGGATTGCGAGCCAAAGATCTGGATTTCAAGATCGACACCGGCTTCGGCAACGCCATTCGCCACGATTTCGGCGACCTTGTTGCGCACATCCGTGTTCGACCATTGATGCGACAGGCGCAGCGTTTCTGCATGGGCCGCCGTGCCAAGTGTCAGGCACGCCAACGCGGCTGCCGTGGTTAAAAACTTCAATTTCATGTTTCCCTCCCTGGGTGTGATCGGGGTCTCGTGCCCTAATTCAACTGAGCTGGTTTTTTCATAGGTTGTATTCCAAGTCAAATTTATTGTATACAAGAGCAGGAGATTTGCACTCTGGGTCTTTTGCAAGCTAGAAGTATGCCATGGAAATGAGACGTGCCGACAAGATCGCTGGACTGCTTGAGCAGGCTTTATTTTCTGGGCAATACCAGGATGGAGAGCGTCTGGACGAGATCAAGCTAGCAGAGCAATTCAAAGTTTCCCGAACGCCAATTCGTGAGGCATTGCAGGTGCTTGTGGCGTCAGGCATGGCTGAGCAAATCCCCCGTCGTGGGGTGTTTGTGCGCCAGCCGGGCCCGGTCGAGTTGATGGAGATGTTCGAGACAATGGCCGAGCTTGAAGCCTCTTGTGGTAGGCTGGCTGCGACGCGCATTTCGGAAACCGGCTTGTCGCAGCTTGTCGAGGCGAATGTGAAATGCCAGCAGGCGATCACCGACGGCGATCACGACACCTATTACCTTGAGAATGAAAAATTCCACCAAATCATCTATCGCGGTGCGGCCAACAGCTTTCTTGAAAAGCAGGCGCTGCAATTGCAGAACAAGCTGCGCGCCTATCGCAAGATGCAGTTGCGGTTTCGCGGCCGAATGGACCAATCCATGGCCGAACATCTTGAAATCGTCGCCGCACTGCAAAGCGAAGATGCCGACCGGGCCGCACATGTTCTGCGCAGCCACGTCGCGGTGCAAGGCGAGAAATTCCATCGCCTGATCGCGAGCCTTAAGAACTAGCCGCGAGGTTGCGCCCTGCGGTCACGGCTGTACTGTTCCGCCTATGACACAGAAATACACCGGAAAATGCTTGTGCGGTGCCGTCAGCTATGCCGCTGAAGGTATCCCAAATGTCGTGGCGCAATGTCACTGCAATGAATGCCGCAGGTCTAGCGGAACAGGCCACACAGTCGGCGCGATGTTTGCTGCAAAAGCGGTCACCATCAGCGGAAATCTGACCCGGTTCACCTATCTGTCTGACAAAGGCTCCGAGGTTACCAAAGCGTTCTGTACCACCTGCGGAAGCCCAATTTTCGGCAGAAACACCCGAATGCCTGATCATTTGACCCTGAGCCTTGGCACAATGGATGATGCCGAAGACCTGAGCGTCGAGGTCGTGATTTTCGAGCGCGACAAGCCGCATTGGGATGCGCTTGGGGAAGATGTGGTTTGCTTTGCCACCCAGCCCGACTGGACGCCGGACGTCTAATTTCACCCAAAACCCCAAAATAAAACCCCCGGCACCATTAGGTATCGGGGGTCTCTATTCTTGTGCATCGCGGGCGTTGATTTACATCATGCCTTCGCGTTGCAATTTTTTCCGTGCCAGTTTTCTAGAACGGCGGATCGCTTCAGCTTGCTGACGTACGCGTTTCTCGGAGGGTTTCTCGAAATGTTGCTTCAGCTTCATTTCACGAAACACACCTTCGCGTTGTAGCTTTTTCTTCAGAGCCCGAAGGGCCTGATCGACATTATTGTCGCGAACACTAACCTGCATGTGGTTTTCACCACCTTTCTGGTTGGAAGTTGCAAGGATTTGCAGGAACTGGGTTTATAGCAATCGGGACCTAGATTGTCTAGTGTACAGCCAATCACCGCTCAGGAGGCCCGCCATGTCCGACACGTCCGAAACCGCAAACTCTGCCCTCGCGCCCAAAGAAATGCTGCTGGATGCGGCATTGATTCATGTGGCGTTTGACGGGTGGTCTGAGGCAACGTTTCAGGCTGCAATCAAAGATTCGGGAATTGACCCGACTGTTGCGCGTGCCGTGTGCCCGCGGGGCGCGGTTGATCTGGCGGTTGCCTATCACAAGCGCGGCGATGACGAGATGATTGCGCGGATGAAATCCGAAGACCTGACCGAGATGAAATTTCGTGACAAGATCGCGGCGATGGTCCGGTTCCGGCTTGAAGCCGCCAACGACAAAGAAGCCGTACGCCGCGGGACAACCTTGTTTGCCCTGCCGCAATACGCACCTGACGGAGCTAAGCTGGTTTGGGGTACCTGCGACGCGATTTGGAACGCGCTTGGTGATACCTCCGACGATGTGAACTGGTACACCAAACGCGCTACGCTAAGTGCTGTTTATTCATCGACCGTATTGTATTGGCTGGGCGACACCAGCGAAGCGCACGCGGCGACATGGGAATTCCTGGGCCGTCGAATAGACAACGTGATGCAGATCGAAAAGCTGAAGGCGCAGGTGAACAACAGTCCCACCCTAAGCAAGCTGATGGCAGGGCCGAACTGGCTGTTGTCGCACGTCAAGGCCCCGACCCGGATGCCAAAGATGGGGTTGCCGGGCAGCTGGACCAGCCCGCGTAACTAGGCTGACTTTCCTATGGCCGAAAGACCTGCTAGGCCCGCGCTGGTCCGACAGTCTTGCGGGCGACAGTCTATGGTATCGCCGTCATGTCTACCCCTTTGATCCTGCTCGACGATGTGTCCTATGCGCCTGAGGGTACGCCTGTTTTGAGCGGCATTTCTCTTGAGGCATCCGAGCGCCGGATCGGGATTGTCGGGCGCAACGGCTCGGGTAAAACGTCGATGGCGCGGGTCCTTGCTGGGCTGGTCGCGGCAACATCCGGAACGGTGCGGATCGCCGGCGTCGATGTTGTAAAAGACCGCAAAGCAGCGCTGCGCCATGTCGGCATTCTGTTTCAGAACCCCGACCACCAGATTATTTTCCCCACCGTCGAAGAAGAGATCAGCTTTGGCCTGACCCAGCTGGGCCAGACCGCCGCCCATGCCGCAGACAATACGGCGCAAATGCTGGCCCGCTTTGACCGCAGCCATTGGGCAAAGGCAGCGATCCACCAGCTGTCACAGGGGCAGCGGCAGCTGGTCTGTCTGATGTCGATCCTTGCGATGCAGCCCAAGGTGATCATTCTGGACGAACCTTTTGCCGGGCTGGATATCCCTACGACACTGCACCTGACCCGCGTTCTTGGGGGGCTTGATGCGCACCTGGTGCATATCACCCACGACCCCGCGCATCTGGCAAGCTATGACCGCGTGATCTGGATCGAAGAGGGGCGTATTCACCGCGATGGCACCGCGGCGGATGTATCGCACGCCTTTGTCGACCGGATGCAACAGTTGGGGGCCACAGATGATTTCGCTGACATCGCCGGTTGAGACACGCGCCCACGACTGGCCCGCAGGGACAAAGCTGGCAGGCCTTTGCATGGCGACATTGGTGCTGTTCAGCATCGGGTCGGTCTGGGCGCAGGGCCTGATCTGCGGCCTGACATTGTTGATCTACGCGCTACCGGGCTGGCGGTTCTTCAAAATCGGTATCTCCCGTCTGAAAATCCTGTGGCCTTTCATCGTGCTGATTCTGATATGGCACGTCTTGACTGCTGATCTGATCAACGGAGCGGTGATCGTTTTGCGCATGGTGACCGCTGTCGGGCTGGCCAATCTGGTGACGATGACCACAAAGCTGTCGCAGATGGTGGCGGTGGTGATGTGGGCCACGACGCCCTTGCGCCGGATCGGCATCAACACACGCGGCATCGAATTGGGCATTGCGCTGGTTGTACGCTTTACGCCGGTGCTGGTGCAAAAGGGCCAGATGCTGGCATTGTCGTGGCGTGCCCGGTCCGTCAAACGGCAGGGCTGGCGGATTGTGGTTCCCTTTGCGGTGCTGGCAATTGACGATGCCGAACACGTCGCCGAAGCGCTGCGCGCCCGTGGCGGTCTTTGACGCGATCCTGACATCTATCAGTTCGGGCTGTACGCCACGTGATTGCGGCCTATGTTGATCCCAACCGAACAGACCAAAGGGAGCTTTTGAACCATGTCCGATACAATGCGCGCAATCGAGATCACCAAGGCCGGCGGGCCCGAAGTCTTGCAACCTACACAGCGGCCCATGCCCACACCAGCCCACGGCCAAGTGGTCATCAAGGTCGCCTATGCAGGCGTCAACCGACCCGATGCGTTGCAGCGCGCGGGCATGTATGCACCGCCCCCCACCGCCAGCGACCTGCCTGGGCTTGAGGCTTCTGGCGAAATCCACGCGATTGGCGACGGCGTGTCGGGCCTGTCTGTTGGCGACAAGGTCTGCGCCCTGCTGCCCGGTGGCGGCTATGCCGAATATGTGGCGACGCCTGCGGCCCATTGTCTGCCCGTGCCCAAAGGCATGGGGATGAAGGAAGCGGCATGTCTGCCCGAGACCTTCTTTACCGTGTGGTCCAATGTGTTCATGCGCGGCGGGCTGAAAGCAGGGGAACGTTTTCTGGTGCATGGCGGGTCGTCGGGTATCGGTACGACAGCGATCCAGCTGGCCCGCGAATTCGGGGCACGCGTCTTTGCGACGGCGGGCACCGACAGCAAATGTGCAGCCTGTGCCAAACTGGGGGCCGAAGCCGCGATCAACTATCGTGACACCGATTTCGTCGATGTGCTTAAGGCCGAGGGCGGTGCTGACCTGATCCTTGATATGGTCGGGGGTGATTATATCCCGCGCAACCTGCAAGCGCTGGCCGAAGACGGGCGTTTGGTGCAAATCGCGTTCCTGACGGGGCCAAAGGTCGAGGTAAACTTTGCCACGCTGATGACGCGCCGCCTGACCATGACGGGCAGCACCCTGCGCCCGCAAAGCGATCTGGCCAAGGCCCGCATCGCAGATCAGCTGCGCGAACACGTCTGGCCGCTGCTGGATGCCGGTAAAATCGCGCCCGTCATGGACAGCGAATACGACTTCGATCAGGCAAGCGAAGCCCATGCGCGGATGGAAACCAGCGGCCATATCGGCAAAATCGTTCTCAAAGTTAATGGATAAGGCTTAGGTATATGGCACTGACAGCAATCATCGAGGCCCATGGCGGGCCAGAGCAGTTCAAACTTGTCGATCTCCCCATAGGCGAGCCGGGCAAAGGTGAAATCCGCATCGCCCAAAAGGCAGTCGGGCTGAACTTCATCGACGTCTACCAGCGCACCGGGCTCTATCCGATGCAACTTCCCCACGCGATGGGGATGGAGGCCGCAGGCATCATCGAAGCCGTCGGCGAAGGGGTTACGCATCTCAAGGTCGGTGACCGTGCCGCCTATGCCGCGCAACCACCTGGTGCCTATGCCGAAGCGCGGGTTATGCCTGCCGCGCAGGTTTGCCCCTTGCCTGATGGTATCTCCTTCGAAGAAGGGGCTGCCATGATGCTCAAAGGGCTGACGGTCGAATACCTGTTCCACCGCACAACGCCGCTGAAACGTGGTGATACGGTCCTGTTTCACGCGGCGGCTGGCGGTGTCGGTCTGATCGCATGCCAATGGGCGCGGTCCGAAGGCATCACTTTGATCGGCACAGCGGGAACAGATGAAAAGTGCCAGCTGGCGCTGGATCACGGGGCGGCCCATTGTATCAACTATCGGAACGGAGACTGGGCCGCGCGTGTTCAGGAACTGACCGATGGCAAAGGTGTGGACGCGGTCATGGATGCGGTTGGCGCAGATACGTTTGAGGGGTCTTTGAACAGCCTCAAACCGCTTGGTATGATGATTTCCTTTGGCAACGCGTCGGGCCCGGTGCCGCCCTTCAATCTGGGCATTCTGGGTCCCAAAGGGTCTTTGAAAATCACCCGACCAACGATCTTCACCCATATCGGGGACCACGCAATCTGTCAGGAAATGGCAAAACATCTGTGCGACAAGGTATTGGCTGGAGATGTAAAGATAAACATTGGCCAGCGGTTCGCGTTAAAAGATGTAGCAAAGGCGCATGAAGCTCTCGAAGCGCGCCAGACAACAGGCAGCACTGTCCTTGAAATAAGCTAAGCGACGCTTATGCGCCGCTGCCTCCGGCGGGGATATTTAGAAAGCCAGAGAAAGGTGGAGCGCCTTGATTCTCTGGCTCTTAAATATCCTCGCTGAAGGCTATCGCCTGCAGGGCGATTTTGCTACCTGATTGGCGTGAGCAATGCATCGTTCATAGTGCAGTCTTTGATTGCATCACGGCCGCATGGAACGGGTGTCAGGTCTTTCGACAGGCAGATCCGTACATCCTGAATAAAGCCGCTTTTGCACGTGACGGTGATGCCACCGCGTTCCATATCCGGGTTTGCTTTTACAAAAGCATCTTCAACGACTGATGCCGGTAATCTGATATCTTCTTTGACCTTGCGAAAGACCGGCGGGCGCACCACAGCCTCATACGCCGCGCGCGATATGGCATAGTAGCTTTGAGCTGATAGTCCAGTGCAACTGCCGTGCTTTTTCCGTTGGTGCCACGCAAGTCCGGAGGTGCCCATGATATCAGCCATCGTGGCCGTCATCCCGCGTGAGGGTGCGCGTTCGGGGGAATGGCAATAGGATGGAAACCCGCGATGAAACTGGGGCCAAAGCCCATGCATTATCCAGCCGTGATCCTCGGTCTGGTCGCATTGGGGGGACTGCCGTGCGTCGCCTTCAAGGGCGCACCAATTGGGCGACCAGCTGAGAGCCAACACGTAATAGTCAAACTCTCCTGTGGTTTCCCCGGTCGCCCCGGCCTTTTGGGGCAGGGCATGGCACGCCAACAGGAGGCATAAAAACAGCAAGCGCATTGAGGTCTTTCCTTATTTGCCAAGCCTTAGTATAAGACATTCAAGTTCCCCCACAATGGAAACCGTTCTGCCCCCGGCAGGACAGCCAGTTTCAGGCGACGGGGAAGGTGCGTTTTAAGGAGAGACCGACATGGCAAAACCAATTATGGCCCGCGCCACTGCCGTATGGCTGGTGGACAATACGACCCTCAGCTTTAAACAGATCGCGGATTTCGTTGAGATGCACGAGCTTGAAGTCCAGGGCATTGCGGATGGCGATGTGGCGCAGGGCGTCAAGGGGTTTGACCCGGTCGCCAACAACCAGCTGACCGAAGAAGAGATCGAGAAAGCCCAAGCCAACCCTCTGCACAAGTTGAAACTGAAATTCAACGCAGCAGCGCAAGGCGAAGAAAAACGCCGTGGCCCGCGCTATACGCCGCTGTCCAAGCGTCAGGACCGGCCCGCGTCGATCTATTGGTTGGTCAAGTTCCACCCCGAATTGTCCGACGGTCAGATCAGCAAGCTTGTCGGCACGACCAAGCCCACCATTCAGGCGATCCGTGAGCGGACGCATTGGAACATTGCCAACATCCAGCCGATCGACCCCGTCGCCCTTGGCCTTTGCAAGCAGTCCGAACTGGACGCGGCCGTGCAAAAAGCGGCTGCAAAGAAGGCGGCCGAAGGCGGACTGATGAGCGACGACGAGCGTCGCCGTCTGGTCAGCACAGAGCAATCCTTGGGTATGGATACAGAGCCCAAGATCCCGACCGCCATCGAAGAGCTTGAGACATTCACGCTTTCGGGCAATCCTGCGGATGATGATGATCGCGACCGTGGCGATTATTCTGATGCAGACAGTTTCTTTAAGCTGCCCGAAAACGGCGCAGATGATGAAGACGAAGACGACGATAAGTAATATCTGATGTTGTTTTGATTATTTTCGGAACAATCGGGATCAAACGTTCGTTATATTTGGGGTAAAGGTCTGCGGTCCTTTGCCCCATTTGTTTTCGAAAGGACCGATAATGAGCCTGATTTTGAAATCTATTTTCTGGCTCATGGTCGGTATCTTGTTTTTATCAAGTGTGCTGCCGCTCAGTAAAATCCCGCATGGTGCGGTACGCGGCCTTGCCTTCCCCCGAGAACAGTTCTTCGTAATCACCTTGGTGATGTTTGTCCTTGGTATTGTTTTTCTCGATTCCCAACCCAGAATGTATGCACTGATCACGCTGACTGTCGTCGCTGGGATTCATTTGGCGTATGTCGTCAAATTCACCCCCTTATGGGCCCAGCAATCGGTTGATGCCTCGCAAGCCGAGCTTGCCGATAAAGACAGCCATGTGACCATTCTTGCGTCCAACGTAAAGCAGTCCAACCGTGATTTCGGGGCGCTGATTGACTTGATCAAAGCGGAAAAACCCGAAATCGCAACCGCGCTGGAGGTTGATCAGGAATGGACGGACGAACTGCACGCCGCGCTCAAGGATGACTACGCCCACTGGGTGACGGTTCCCAAAGACAATTCCTATGGCATGGTACTGATGTCAAAGCTGCCTTTGAGCGAGACACAAGTTCGCGAATTGCTGGTCGAAGACGTGCCATCCATCAGAACAACTGTGCGCAACGCTGACGGGCAGGAATGGCGGCTGTACATTGTGCACCCCGAACCCCCCGTTCCCAACCACGACACCAAGGGTCGCGATGGTGAAATCGCCATGATCGGGATCGAGGCCAGCAAGGATGATATGCCAGCGATCGTTACGGGCGATCTGAACGATGTGGCATGGTCCACGACCACGCGTCGCTTTCAGCGCCTGTCGGGGTTGCTTGACCCGCGTGTGGGGCGTGGTTTTTACAATACATTCCATGCAGGCATTCCGATCATGCGCTGGCCGCTGGATCACCTATTTCATGACGCGGAATTTCGGTTGATCCGCCTGTCGCGTCTGCGCAATATCGGTTCCGACCATTTTCCGATCATGTTTTCGCTTGCGTTGACCCGGACAGAGAAGGCGATCACCACGCCTGAACCCAGTGGCGCCGAGGAACGGGACGAGGTTAGGGAATTGGTTCAGGACGAAAAAGAAAAAGACCGCGAAGCCATTGGAACAGATTGGGAAAAATAGAAAAGTTCCTTGCCAACACAGCCAAGAGACAGCCGTTTTAACAGCCGCAAAATAAAATAAAGCGGCTTGGATTTTTGCCACTTGCAAGAATCTGAAAACAGCGTAAATGCGCCCCTACAGACGCCAACGCACGCGCCTCTGGCCGGTCAGCCCTTGTACTGATTGACCCGCGTTTATGCAGCGACGGTAACGTCTCTTGAAACGACAGGTTTGGGCGATCCTGCCCACCCATGCTCTTTGGAGATGACATATGACCGCTCTTGAATCTGGCGCTGCACTTGCGCCTGCACCAACCAATTTTGACGAAGCCGCAGAATACATCTGGAACAACAGCTTTGATAAGCCGACACTTGTGGTCAGCCGCGAGCGTGTTGGCGTTCAGTATGATGCGCTGAATGCCGGATTGGGTGACGCGCATATTCACTATGCGGTCAAGGCCAACCCCGCGCCCGAGATCATCCGCCTTTTGGTGGAACGTGGGTCCGGCTTTGATGCCGCATCGCGCCAAGAGATCGAGCTGTGCCTGTCCCAAGGGGCCGACCCCAAGAATATTTCCTTTGGCAACACCATCAAACGCGGTGTTGATATCGCGTTCGCCCATTCGATTGGCGTGACCCTGTTTGCCGCTGACTGTGAAGCAGAGCTTGATAAAATCGCAACAAACGCCCCCGGTGCGCGGGTTTATATTCGTCTGATCGTCGAAAATTCGCTGGCCGATTGGCCGCTGACCCGCAAGTTCGGGTGCGCCGATACGCTGCTGCCATCCTTGCTGGATTATGCGAAATCCCTTGGCCTCGTGCCGTACGGCCTGTCGTTTCACGTCGGGTCGCAAACGCGCAAAGCGGAATACTGGAACCCGGTGCTGGATCAGGTGGCCCCGTTGTGGCACGCCGCCAAAGCCGCGGGTCACGATTTGCAGCTGCTTAACATCGGTGGCGGTTTTCCCGCGTATCACGGTGACGTTGTGGATGCGCCGCGCGGCTATGCCGCCGCCGTGATGGCCGCCGTCAAGGAACGCTTTGGCGAGATCGCATATATCATGGCAGAACCAGGCCGCGGCATGGTCGCCGAAGCAGGCCATATCGCTGCCGAAGTCCTCTTGGTATCACGTAAATCCGCTGTCGCCGAACGTCGCTGGGTGTACTTGGATATTGGTCGTTTTTCCGGTCTTGCCGAAACTGAAGGCGAAGCGATCCGCTATGAATTCGTAACCGCACATGATGGCGGGCCGGTCGGCCCTTGCGTGATGGCGGGACCATCTTGCGATTCTGCGGATATCCTGTATGAAAAGAATCCGGTCGACCTGCCGCTCGCTCTGCGGGATGGTGACAAGATCATGATTAAGAATTGTGGTGCCTACACGAGCTCTTACAGCTCTGTCGGCTTCAACGGATTTCCGCCGCTTGATGTGCTGGTTCTGTAAAGAACTGGAAACGTCGCGCGGGAATGGCCGTCTGCTTTGGGAGGAGCAGGCGGCCAGCTATCTTCCCTACAGTTCCTTGTGCTGAATAGTCCGGAAACTCTTGACTTCCCCGGTGCCAAAAGGTGTACCTGCCTCGAACATTTCCAGCCCTAGGAAGGGACCCGTCATGCATCCTTATCGCAGCCACACATGCGCCGATCTGAGCAAAGAAAACGTAGGCGACAACGTGCGTCTGTCCGGTTGGGTGCACCGCGTGCGCGACCATGGCGGCATCCTGTTCATCGACCTGCGCGACCACTATGGCATCACCCAAGTGCTATGCGACCCTGATTCGGCGGCATTTGCCGATGTCGAAAAGGTCCGTTCTGAATGGTGCATCCGCATCGACGGCGAAGTCAAAGCCCGTGCAGACGATCTGGTGAACGCGAAAATCCCGACCGGCGAAATCGAAGTTTTCGTGCGTGGGATCGAAGTTTTGGGTGCGTCCAAGGAACTGCCTTTGCAGGTGTTCGGCGATCAGGAATACCCCGAAGAAACACGCTTGCGCTACCGCTACCTTGATCTGCGCCGCGAGAAGATGCAGGCGAACATGATCCTGCGCTCTGACGTGGTGTCGTCCATTCGTCAGCGCATGTGGGACCGCAAGTTCAAAGAATTCCAAACGCCGATCATCACCGCATCCTCCCCCGAAGGCGCGCGCGATTTCTTGGTTCCGTCCCGCTTGCACCCCGGCAAATTCTACGCGCTGCCCCAAGCGCCGCAGCAGTTCAAACAGCTGTTGATGGTGTCGGGCTTTGACAAGTACTTCCAGATCGCCCCGTGTTTCCGCGACGAAGACCCGCGCGCAGACCGGTCGCCGACAGATTTCTACCAGCTCGACCTCGAGATGTCCTTTGTTGAACAGCAAGACGTGTTCGACACGATCCAGCCCGTTCTGACCGGTATCTTCGAAGAATTCGGCGGTGGTAAATCCGTCGATCAGGAATGGCCGCAGATTTCCTACAAGGACGCGGCGCTATGGTATGGCTCGGACAAGCCCGACCTGCGCAACCCGATCAAGATGCAGGTGGTGTCTGAACACTTCGCTGGATCCGGCTTTGCGATCTTTGCCAAGCTGTTGGAACAGGAAGGCACGCAGATCCGTGCGATTCCGGCCCCGACCGGTGGGTCGCGCAAGTTCTGTGACCGCATGAACGCCTTTGCCCAAAAAGAAGGGCTGCCCGGCATGGGCTATATCTTCTGGCGTGAAAAGACCGCTGACAGCGTTGCGCAAGAGCTGGGTATTCCGGTGAAAGAAGCGCAAGCCAAGCTGAAATCCGGCGAAGTTGAAGGCGGCATGGAAGCGGCAGGTCCGCTGGCCAAGAACATCGGCCCCGAGCGGACCGAAGCGATCCGCCAGCAGTTGGGTCTGTCCGTCGGCGACGCGGCTTTCTTCTTGGGTGGCAAGCCCAAGGCGTTCGAAGGCGTCGCAGGCCGTGCGCGCAATGTCATCGGGACCGAACTGGGCCTGACGGATGAAAACCGTTTTGCCTTTGCTTGGATTGTCGATTTCCCGATCTACGAAAAAGACGCCGAAACCGGCAAGATCGACTTTGAACACAACCCGTTCTCTATGCCGCAAGGCGGGATGGACGCGTTGCTGGGCGACCCGCTTGAGGTGCTTGGCTATCAATACGATCTGGCGTGTAACGGATATGAGCTGGTGTCCGGCGCGATCCGGAACCACAAGCCCGAGATCATGTTCAAAGCGTTTGAAATCGCAGGTTATGGCAAGGATGAGGTCGAAAAGCGTTTCGGCGGTATGGTTAACGCCTTCCAATACGGTGCCCCGCCCCACGGTGGTTGCGCTGCTGGTATCGACCGCATCGTGATGCTGCTGGCCGAAGAGGCAAACATTCGCGAAGTGATCTTGTTCCCGATGAACCAGCGCGCTGAAGACCTGATGATGAACGCCCCGAATGATCCGATGCCGGACCAGCTGATGGAGCTTGGATTGCGTGTGATCCCGCAGGACTAAAGCGAGACCCTTCGAAAAAAGCCCGCCCCCGGCAATCCGGAGGCGGGCTTTTTTTTTGCCATAAAGGCGGCTTAGTCTTCCAGACTGTCTGCGCGCTTTTCTTCCACCAGCTTGGCCTCTTCTTTCTTGCGTTCTTCAAACCGCTTGCCGAATGCGTCGTTGTGTTCTTCGCCAATCACTTCCTTGGCGCGCTTGAACACATCTTCCTCTTCTTCTTCCATGTGATGTTCATAATCATGCTTGAGAGTTTTGAACTTCTGTAGCCACCCGGGCGATGCCATGTCGGCTTCATTCAGCTCCTCCATCAAATCGTCCAGCTCCTTGTGCTCAGAGACCGAGTGGCGAGCGGCATCCTGGCCCCAGGTTTCATGCATCAGCTTGGAATAAAATGTTTCCTCTTCGGCGGCGGCATGGGATTTAACGTCGTGGAAGAATTCCTGCCATGCGTCTTGGCGTTCCTGACTGTTGCCAGACGTCTCGGCGATTTTATCCAGCAATGTGCGGTGGTTTTCGTGATCAGCTTTGATGGCGTCATAGATCGATGTCATTTTGGTTCCTCTCGTCGCTTTCGTTGATCAACGCGAGGACAATTCAGTTTGTTCCGGTTTGACGGAAAACGACTAAAGGCAAACCTGTTTCAAAAATCCGAACTTGCCAGCTGAATGGCTAGGGATGTGCTTTCGGGGTTTTGTGCAGCAAGAAACGCCAGGACAACGATGACGGCACCCGTCATATTGGCCCCCCAGACGATCCAGTCCAGACTGGTTTCTTCGCGGTATATCGCGCGGATTTTTCGAAGTGTTTCCAACATGCGTTGGGATCCTTGGGACTGGTACCTGACTACGTCTTGAAACTGTGCCGAGGGTTTGTGTCTAAAATCCGCCAATATCATGAAGACGATAGGGCGCTTGGTTAGGACTTTGAGGGCTTGGCGCTGGCATCACTTCATCTTAACGTGATTCGTATGAATCATATTGATCCCACAGATGCCCCGGTTGGGCCGCTCGTCCTAGATTTTACCCCGCCATCCTTGCCCCCGCGTGCGGTGATGCAGGGGACTTATGCGGTGCTTGAACCCTTGAATGCACAAGAGCACGCGGCCCTTTTGTTCCGTGCGTTCGAAGGGCAGGACCAGATTTGGCGCTACATGTATGATGGCCCGTTTTCGTCCTCGGCGCAGTTCCATCGTTGGGTCAGGGACGTCGAGACGCGTGACGACCCGCTTTTCTATGCGATCAAGAATCTTGAGACCGGGCATTGGGAGGGCGTCGCCAGCTATTTGCGCATCGCACCCGAGTCCGGATCAATAGAGGTCGGGTCCATCGCGTTCAGCCCTGCGCTGCAACGGACCCGAGCGGCAACCGAAGCGATGTATCTGATGATGGCATGGGCCTTTGACGCAGGCTATCGGCGCTATGAATGGAAATGCAACGCGCTGAACATGCCGTCGCGCCGTGCAGCGCAGCGGCTTGGCTTCAGCTATGAGGGTATTTTCCGCCAGGCAACGGTCGTCAAAGGACGCAACAGGGACACCGCTTGGTTTGCGGCGATTGATGCGGAATGGCCCGGCCTCAAAGAGGCGTTTGAAGCCTGGCTGTCGCCCGGTAATTTCGATGAAACGGGCAATCAAAGAGAGCGTTTGGGCGATCTGACAGGGCTGGTACGGGTTGCAAACGATCCGTTGATCTGAACGCGATCAGATAGCGATACGCTGCGCGAGCCGGGATTGAACCAGTCCGGCAACAACCGCTTTTTCAGATTCCGCCGACTGCCCCAAGGCCCGTTTTCGGGCCAATGCCAATGCGGCCGTTTCAAGCGCGTTATCGCTGGCACTGCGGGCAACACCGCCCAGAAACTGTGCCACATAATCCAATGTCGTGCTATCGCCTGCATCATCCAACACATCGGCAATATGGGCCATGTCATCCTGAAACGCGATCTGATCTGGTTCGACCACTTCGTCCACGACCATACGCAGCCCTTTGGGTTGGCGTTCCGGCGGCAGGACAGACAAGATCGCTTGTTGAAACTGAACCAGTGAATTCAAGGGTTTTTCCATAAACCCGTCGGCACCGGCCGCAATGGCGTCGCCCGCCAGATGGGTATCGCCGGAAATCGCCAGCAGGGCATCCACACGCGGCTGCGCTTTGGACAGTTCTTCGATCAGGTCAATGCCATTGCCATCGGGCAAGCCCAAATCGGCGATCACCACAGAGGGGCGGTAAACCTGAAGATGGCGGCGGGCGGCGCGCAGACAATCGGCGCGCCGGATGCGTGCACCGGACCGCAAGCACAGCAGGCGCATCGCCTCGCAGGCAAAGCGGCTGTCTTCGATGACCAGAATGGTGAGGCCCAGCAAGGGCCGTTCGGCCGTAGGGGCTGGGCTATGCGCGTGTGGTTCAAGCTTGTCCATGATTCCTCCTGTAAGCTGGGTGATGTCCTCATGGTTAGGGGCGCTTGGCTAATAGGTCGTTAACGTGACGCATTGCTCTTGCGGGCAGGGCGGCCCATAACCTTGGCAACATTTGATGTTCAGGAGAAAATGATGATCGGTCGCCTAAACCACGTAGCCATCGCCGTGCCGGATCTTGAGGCCGCGGCAGACCAGTATCGCAATGCATTGGGGGCCAAGGTGGGCCCTGCACAAGATGAACCGGACCACGGTGTGACGGTGATCTTCATTGAACTGCCGAACACCAAGATTGAATTGCTTTACCCGCTGGGTGATGACAGCCCGATCAACGGTTTTCTGGAAAAGAACCCCGCCGGGGGCATTCACCACATCTGCTATGAGGTCGATGATATCATCGCCGCCCGCGACCATTTGAAATCCACAGGTGCCCGCATTCTGGGCAGCGGAGAGCCCAAGATCGGGGCCCATGGCAAGCCCGTGTTGTTCCTGCACCCCAAGGATTTCAACGGTGCCCTTGTCGAGCTGGAGCAGGTGTAATCATGGCTGTTATGTCAGGCATTGTCCTGTTCACCGTGATCTGGGCGATGGTTTTCATGATCGCCCTGCCGGTCCGCGTACAGACCCAAGGCGACTTGGGACAAGTGGTCGAGGGCACCCATGCAGGGGCCCCCGAACATCACCACCTGAAGAAAAAAGCGCTTTGGACGACGGTTATTTCCATCGTCCTGTGGGCGCTGATCGCGGGATTTATCCTGTCAGGCTGGTTTACCGTTGCGGATATTGAACATTGGTTGCACGGGGATCCGACACCAATTGGTGGAACAAATGGGTAAAGGTCGCAGCACCCAAGATCGGAACGATCAAGTTTAACAGCGGCACGGACAGGGGGACGGCCATCAGCACGCCTGCGGCCCATATTGTGGGCATATAACGGCGGCGCAGTCGCTTTGCCTCTGTCCGGCCCACGCGGCGGATCGCGGCGAGCGTAAAATATTCACGCCCCAGCAAGAACCCGTTCAGCCCCCAGAATATCAGCGGGGCGAATGGCGCAAACATCAGATAAAGCACTAGCGCCATCAGGTTTGCCGCGATCAACACGCCCAGAAAATTCACCGTATCGCGCAAGCTGTCCGCCAGTGAAACGCGGTCGGCAAGGGGCAAATGCGGGTAATGTTCAGCCTCGACCGCGTCTGCCACATCGTCCAGAAAGAACGAGGTGATGGCAGAGGCGACCGGCACCATCAGAAACACCGACAGCACCATCAACAACAGGGCGGCCCCCCAGCTGAATAGATCATCCAGCCATGTGACCGTACCGATCAGTGGCAGGCTGTTGTCGTCGCCGATCATCCAATCGACCAGCCAGACAAAGCCCCAAGACGCGCCGATCAGCGCAAGCAGCGCCAATCCGATGCCGAGCAAAAGCACCTTGCGAAAGCGGGGATCGGACAATTGCCCGACCGCCAGCCCGAAGGCGCGAAAGATTTGCGTCAAAGCCATGTGGTCAGGGCTGCAATATCGGGGCGCGGACGCTCTGGCGGGGCAGAGGTTTCAGTGCCGATATGGATGATACCCGCGATGCGTTCATTCTGGGCCAAGCCGAAACCATCGGTCATAAAATCACGGTCATGGCTGGCCCAACCGCTAAGCCAGTTTGCCCCCCAACCCGCAGCCAAGGCAGCATTGGTCAGCGCAAGGCAGACAGCACCGGCAGAATACGTCTGCTCAAGCGGTGGAATTTTCGGCGATGGTTTTTGCACCTCGACCACGACCACGGCCAGATGGCCCTGATCAAACTGACCGCGGCCTTTTTGAATTTGCTCTGCGTCAAGGCCCAAGGTTTCCCCGCGGGCCTGCGCGATATCGGCCAAACGGCCCATGGCGGGCTTGTCGATGACGATAAAGCGCCACGGCTCAAGCTTGCCATGATCGGGCGTGCGCGCGGCGGCTGTCAGCAGGGGCAGCAGCGTAT
>Ga0209095_1000096_pt1 | contig 52416 bp, 48 predicted proteins | sample COGITO_mtgs_1104_3_FD_184795 | JGI IMG/M metagenome (GOLD analysis project Ga0209095, IMG submission 184795) | Pelagic marine microbial communities from North Sea - COGITO_mtgs_110404 (SPAdes) (version 2) | ecosystem: Environmental > Aquatic > Marine > Epipelagic ... | reverse complement strand
GGCATTGCCTGCGGCGGCGGGCTGGAACTGGCGTTGAGCGCCGACATGATCCTTGCTGCGGACCACGCGACATTTGCCTTGCCCGAAATCCGGTCTGGCACCGTTGCCGACGCTGCCAGCATCAAGCTGCCCAAGCGTATTCCCTATCACATCGCGATGGAGCTGTTGCTGACAGGCCGTTGGTTTGATGCAAACGAGGCGAAAGGTTGGGGGCTGGTCAATGAAGTCATTCCCGCAGATCAGTTGATGGATCGTGCTTGGGAACTGGCGCGATTGCTCGCCTCTGGCCCGCCGTTGGTTTATGCCGCGATCAAGGAAATTGTGCGCGATGCCGAGGATTCGAAATTTCAGGATGCGATGAACCGGATCACAGGCAGGCAATTGGCGTCGATCGACACGCTGTATTCATCCGAAGACCAGATGGAGGGGGCACGCGCCTTTACCGAAAAACGCGACCCCGTCTGGAAGGGCAAATAGTAGCCTTATTTCTAAACAAGGCGGCGCTTGGGCTAACTGAGGGTCGCGCATCCAAAAGCAGGCGGCCCTGATGAAAATTATGTTTGTGCACCAGAATATGCCCGGTCAGTACCGCGAACTGGTGCAATGGCTGGCGGACACCGGCGAACATCAAATTTATTTCCTGACCCAACGGCAGAAACCGCCCAGCTTTAAGGGTGTCGAGACCCGGATTTACAAAAGCCATCACAAGCCCGCCAAGGATGCGTACGGTCTGTCCAAAAATTGGGAGGAATCCGCGGGCAACGGTCTTGGGGCCGCCCGCGCCGCCAAGTTGATCGAAAAGACCGAAGGTTTTAAGCCCGATATCGTGGTGGGCCATGTGGGTTGGGGCGAGCTGACATTCTTCAAAGAGGTTTGGAAAGACGTCCCGATCATCGGCTTTTTCGAATATTACTACAGCGACAGCGGCGGTCCTGTGGGGTTTGACCCCGAAGAACCGGTGTCCGAGAATACGCCGTTCTTGCTGCACGCGCGCAACGCCGTGCCGCTTGCCAATATCGAAACCGTCGATGTGGGACTAAGCCCGACCTTTTGGCAGCGCGACCGCTTTCCCGAAAGCTTTCACGACAAGCTTTATGTCTGCCACGACGGGATCCGGACGGATCAGTTGAAACCGAAGCTCGATGTTCAGTTGAAGCTGGGGCGCATGGACCGTGCCCTGACCCGCGACGATGAAATTGTCACCTATGTCACGCGCAACCTTGAACGTACCCGCGGCTTTCATGTGTTTATGCGCGCCTTGCCGAAACTGCTGCGCGAACGGCCTAATGCGCGGGTGTTGGTGCTGGGGGGCAATGACACGTCCTATGGCGGCAAAAGCAAACACCCCGGTGGTCTGCGCGCCGAAATGGAGGCCGAAGTCGGCAAGGATGTAGACTGGAGCCGGGTGCATTTTCTGGGCAAGCTGCCCTACGAGGACTACCAGAAGATCATCCAGATCAGCCGCTGTCATTTATATCTGACGATGCCCTTTGTGCTGTCATGGTCGCTGCTGGAATCAATGGCGATGGAGGCAACGATTGTCGCCTCTGATGTGGCCCCCGTCCGCGAGGCGATCACCCATAACGAGACAGGTTTGCTGTTTGATTTCTTCGATCCTGAAGCTTTGGCAGATCAGGTGATTGATGTGCTGGCCACGCCCGCGAAATATGCCCATCTTGGCCCTGCTGCGCGCCAACATGTGGTCAAGACGTACGATTTCCTGACCAAATGCCTGCCTGAACATATCGCCCAGATGAACGATCTGGTGCCAGCGGACAAGCGGATCAAGCTGCCGCTGGACATGGGCTGAATCGTGGACAAGACTCTTCTTTCCATTGGTCACGGGTATAGTGCGCAGGCCTTGGCCGCGCGGTTGATCCCGCAGGGTTGGCGTATCTTGGGCACGACGCGTAGCGCCGACAAGGCCGCTGAGATTGCGGCGACCGGTGTTGAACCCGTCATTTGGCCCGGGGCCGATCTTGGTGCTTTGATCGCGGAAATTCCGCATATCCTAGTCTCTGCCGGGCCGGGGCGGGACGGTGATCCGGTGCTGAACGCGGTTGAGGATGACATCTCCCGCGCCGCGCCGCATGTGCGTTGGCTTGGCTATCTATCCACCACGGGCGTTTACGGCGATCATGGTGGCGATTGGGTGGATGAAGACACGCCGCTTACCCCGTCCACCACGCGCGGTCAGGCCCGCGTCGAGGCCGAGGCGCGTTGGCAGGCGATCCCCGATCTGCCGCTGCATATCTTTCGGCTGGCGGGCATTTACGGCCCCGGTCGCGGCCCCTTTGCCAAGGTCCGCGCTGGCACGGCGCGCCGCATCATCAAAGACGGTCAGGTGTTTTCGCGCATCCATGTCGCAGATATCGCGCAGGCGCTTGATCTGTCGCTGCACAGTCCCGACCCCGGCGCGATCTATAACCTGTGCGACGATGATCCGGCCCCGCCGCAAGACGTGATTGCCCATGCCGCCGAATTGCTGGGCCTGCCGGTGCCCCCTGCCATTGCCTTTGAAGATGCGGACATGACCCCGATGGCACGCAGCTTTTATGCCGAAAGCAAAAAGGTGCGGAACGACCGGATCAAACAGGCATTGGGGTGGAAGCCGATCTTTCCGACTTATCGCGCCGGGTTGGCGGCCATGGCGACCTCGGAAAGCTGACACTTTTTTCCCGTTAACCATTTGCAAGACTGGTTGGCGCACGCGGCTAAGGTTTCGTTACCCCAGATAGGCGCGCAGTTCCGGTGGTGGATTATCCATCAACGCGGCTGCCGGTTGGGGTGCTTTGGCCTGACCGTTTGCGACAAAGATCACCTGATCCGCGATGCGCCGCACGTCTTCGGGGGCGTGGGTCACCATGATCAGGCTGGCGCGGGTTTCGGTCACTAGTTCATGCACCAGATCCAGCATTTCGTTGCGCAACGCGGGCCCCAAGGCGGCAAACGGTTCATCGAGCAGCACCAAGGGACGGGCCTGAACCAAAACGCGGGCAAGGGCTGCGCGGCTTTGCTGTCCGCCGGACAAAGCGCCGGGTTTGCGCACGGCCAGATCATCAAGACCCACGCGGGAAAGCGCGGTTGCGACCTTGGCCTTGTCCTGCGCCGACAATCGCAGATCAGGGCGCAGACCAAGGCCCACGTTTTGCGCGACGCTGAGATGTGGAAACAGGTTGTTGTCCTGAAACAGCATCGTCATGGGCCGTGCGCCGGGGGCAGCGTCGGTGATGTCGCGGCCCTGCCACAGCAATCTGCCCTTGGTGATCGGGATAAACCCGCACAGCCCGCCTAAAAGTGTCGATTTGCCTGCGCCGGATGGCCCGATCACGGCGTATTTTGTGGCGGGTGCAATCGACAGATCAGCGCTTAGGCTGAACCCGTCTTGGGTGATTTCGGCGTTTTCAAGCGTCAGCATTCCAGCGTCCTCCTTTGTCGAAAGCCCAGAAAATACCCAAAGACAGGACCAGCAGGATGAGGGCAGCCCCCGATGCGGCCTCCATCTGGTAGCTGCCCATCAGGCGGTACATTTGCAACGGCAACGTGGTGCGGTCCGGATCGGCAAACAGCGCGATCACCCCCAGATCACCCATCGACAGCGCCCCCGTCAGCCCGGCGGCAAAGCCGATTTGCGGACGCAAGCGCGGCAGGATGACCCACCGCCAAAGCGGCCAGCCTTGCAGGGCCAGCGTTTGGGACAGACGCCCATAGACCTGAACCGTATCGCGCAGCGGCGGGACCAGTATGCGCAGCGCAAAAGGCAGCGCCATCAACGCATTGACCAACGCCGTTACGGGCAAAGCGAACGCAAATGGGTCCGCTACCGGATTGATCAATATAAACCACCCTGTGCCGATCATCAGCGGGGATGCGGCAAGGCCGAACAAGCCCACCCCTTCAATTCCGCCCCGCCGCGCCGAGGCGATCCAACCCGCCAACGGCAAAACCAGCACCAAAAGGAGCGTCACGCTGATCAAAGCGACACCGATGGATGTGGCTGCGGCCTGCCAAACGCTGGCGGGCGTGGTTGGCAGCCCAAGTAGCCCGCGCCAGACCACGGCAATCAAAGGCAACATCAGAAAACCAGCACCGATTCCGATGGCGCAGACGTCAAGAACGCCCTGTCCACCGCCGCGCGCATCCCACCGCTGCATGGGGCGGTCGCGCCCGCCGCCAAGGCTGACCAACGGGATGATCCAAAGCGCGAGGATGGCCGCCGTCCCTGCCAGGCCAAGCTGCACCAGCGACAGAACGGCCGCGCGGCTTAGGTCAAAGTCAAACTGAAATGCCTGATAGATCGCCAGCTCAATCGTTGTGGCGCGGGGGCCGCCGCCCAAGGTTAAAGCCACGGCAAAACTGGTCAAACAAATCACAAAGATCAACGCCGCTGTCCCCGGCACGATCTGCCGTAACATCGGCCATTCAAGCCCAAGAAAAACGGCGCGCGGCGTCAGGTTTAGCTGGGCGGCAAGGCGAAACCTTTCCGACGGGATGGTGTGCCATGCTTGCAGTAACAGCCGTGTTGCCAATGGCAGGTTAAAGAAAACATGGGCCAGCACGACCCCATGCAGTCCGTAGATTGAAGCATTGGGTAGTCCCACCGCCGACAGTCCGGCGTTCAACCATCCGGCCCGGCCAAACACTGCCAGCAACCCGATCACGGCAACAATCACAGGTAAAATAAACGGCGCGCCAAGCAGGGTCACCAGAATACTGCGCCCCCAGAATCTGCGCCGTGCCAAGGCCCGCGCGACCGGAATCGCCAGCAGCGTCGATATCAGCGCCGACAGCAGTGCCTGGTAAATCGTGAAACGTATTGCGGCCCAATCAGCAGGTCCCAGACCGCTGCTGAATTCGGCGCGCGATGCGACCGCAGCCAAAGCGGCAAAGATCAGCACCACCACCAAAGCGGCAGCGCTGATCCCTGGTTTTGTGCTTATTGCGAGAGGGCGGAGAGCCATTCGGCCAGCGCCTCTTTGCGAAGGGCGGGGACGTCTTCGTTCGGGATCAACAGCGCTTTTTCGGGGGTGATCAAGGTTTCGAACCCTTTGGGCAGGCCGTCGGCAGGTATCACCGCAGGGTACATCCAGTTGGTTGTGGGCAGCGCAGTTTGCGCAGCGTCCGATACCATGAACTGCATGAACGCATCCGCCAGTTCGGGTTGATCACTGCCCGCCAGTTTGCCGACCACTTCGATCTGCATGTAGTGGCCTTCGTCAAAGGCGGCGGCTGTTTTGGTCGCGTCTTCCTCGGCGATCAGGTGATAGGCGGGGGAGGTCGTATAGCTGAGCACCATGTCGGCCTCGCCCTCAAGGAACAGACCGTAAGCTTCGGACCAGCCTTTGGTGACGGTCACGACATTGTCGGCCAGCCCTTCCCAGATTGCGGGGGCGTCATCGCCGTAAGCGGCTTTGACCCACATCAGCAAACCCAAACCGGGGGTCGAGGACCGTGGATCCTGGATCACGATTTTCAGATCGCTGTCTGCCAGCGCTTTGAAATTCGTGGGCGGTGTCAGGTCTGTGCCGTGCACAAACGCGAAATAGCCCCAGTCGTAGGGCGCAAAGATGTCGTCGGTCCATGCGATGGGCAGGTCATAGTCGGCAGTGACTGTGGTCGGCGCGAACAGGCCAGTTTCCTTGGCGGCTGCGATCAGGCTGGTATCAAGGCCCAGCACCAGATCGGCGTCAGACCGTGCGCCCTCAAGCTTGAGCCGCGCCAGCAATGCGGCACCGTCGCCCATGCCGATAAACTTCAGATCGCAGGCGCAGGTTTCCTCGAACGCCTTTTCGATGACCGGGCCAGGGCCCCAATCGGAAACGAAACTGTCATAGGTATAGACCACCAGTTCAGGCGTATCGGCATAGGCCGATGTTGCAAGCAAGGTAGTGGCAGCAAGTGTAAGATACTTCATGGCATCCTCCAAAATGCGGCGTCAGAAAGCGTTGGAGTTATGTCCAGACCTTCCCTCCGCCGGTGTTAACCGGTTCAGGTTCAACGGGTCCGTGCGATGCACATCTCAGCCAATGGCCCCCCGAGGTGCGTTATCGGTAGAATGGTTGTCAGCAGCTTGCAAGGCGAAATCCCTTGAGGCAGGGGGGCCACCCCGTTATGGATCACGCCCAAAGGAGCACCCGATATGTCGATTAACAGCTTTGGCCATCTTTTCCGCGTGACAACTTGGGGCGAAAGCCACGGGCCAGCCTTGGGTGCCACTGTTGACGGCTGCCCCCCCGGCGTACCGATCACGGAAAGCATGATCCAGCAGTGGATGGACAAGCGCAAACCCGGCCAGAACAAATACACCACCCAGCGGCGTGAAGCCGATGAGGTGCGTATTTTGTCGGGTGTGTTCGAAGGGGTCAGCACTGGCACGCCGATCCAGTTGATGATTGAGAACACCGATCAGCGGTCAAAAGATTACGGTGATATCAAGGACAAGTTCCGCCCCGGTCATGCGGACATCACTTATTTCCAGAAATACGGCATCCGCGATTATCGCGGTGGCGGTCGGTCTTCGGCACGCGAAACCGCGTCGCGTGTGGCGGCAGGCGGTTTGGCCCGCGAGGCGATCAAAGCGATTGCGCCTAATGTGCAGATCACCGGCTATATGGTGCAGATGGGCCCGCACAAGATCAACCGCGACGCGTTTGACTGGGACCAGATCGAACAGAACCCGTTCTGGGTGCCCGATGCCAAGGCGGCTGGCGATTGGGCCGATTATCTGGACGGTTTGCGCAAGTCGGGATCATCGGTTGGTGCAATTATCGAAGTAACAGCGCGGGGTGTTCCCGCAGGCCTTGGTGCGCCTGTCTATGGCAAGCTGGACACCGATCTGGCCGCCGCAATGATGAGCATTAATGCCGTCAAAGGCGTCGAAATCGGCGAAGGCATGTCGGCCGCGATGCTGACCGGAGAGCTGAACGCCGACGAGATTAGCATGGGGCCGGATGGCCCTGTCTATTCGTCGAACCATTCTGGCGGCATCCTAGGTGGGATCAGCACAGGGCAGGATATTGTCGTGCGTTTTGCGGTAAAGCCGACATCAAGCATCCTGACCACGCGCAAGACCATCACAAAGTCTGGCGAGGATACCGAGATTATCACCAAGGGTCGTCACGACCCTTGTGTCGGCATCCGCGCGGTGCCGGTGGGAGAGGCAATGATGGCCTGTGTCTTGCTGGATCACATGCTGCTGCACCGGGGTCAGGTTGGTGAAAATCAGGGCGTCATTGGCTAAGCTCGCCGAAAAATTCTAATTTTTCGGACCGGAACTTTCGAAAATTCCGGCACTTCGTCCGCGAGGTCTTGCACTTTGATAAACTGGGGCGCAAGCATCCTGAATGGCTGCTACGATGACAGAACACCGCCCCGGACGGGCCATTGCCCTTAAACTGGGGGCCGTTTTTCTATTCACGGTGATGGCCGCTGTTATCAAGATCGCGACCGAGACTGTGCCGGCCGGACAAGCCGTATTTTTCCGGTCCTTCTTTGCCTTTCCGATGATTATCTTGTGGCTTTGGCAGCGGGGTGATTTGCGGCATGGCCTAAAGCCGTCGAATTTGATGGGCCATGTCTGGAGAGGTATTTTCGGCACCACCGCGATGGGGTTGACGTTTGGCGGGCTTAGCCTGCTGCCCCTACCCGAGGTGACCGCAATCGGCTATGCAACGCCTTTGTTTACTGTGATCTTTGCGGTGCTTTTTCTGGGGGAACGCGTGCGTCTGTTCCGTCTTTCGGCTGTTGCTGTTGGATTGATTGGCGTTTTGATCGTGCTTTATCCGCGCTTTACCATCGGTGGGGATGCTGTGTCGCAGATGGCGACCTTGGGGGCGCTGATGGTCTTGGGGGCGTCAATCATGCGGGCGCTGGTGCAGGTTCACGTGCGCCGCTTGGTCCAGACGGACAGCACGGCGGCGATCGTTTTCTTCTTCTCGCTTACGGCGACTGTCTTGTCCTTTTTGACGCTGCCTTTGGGAATGCTGGTGGATTGGCCCGCGCTGACGTGGGTTATGCCGGGGCTTCAGGTCAGTCTGCTTTTGATTTGTTCAGGTCTGATTGGCGGGGTCGCCCAGATCATGATCACATCATCGTTTCGTTTTGGACCGGTGTCGATGTTGGCCCCGTTTGACTATGCTTCGATGATTTTTGCGACGCTTATCGGTTGGCTGGTTTTCAGCGAAATCCCAACGCCTGCCATTTTGATCGGCGCAGGGCTTGTGATGACGGGCGGCGTCCTGATCATCTGGCGCGAGCGGCAATTGGGGTTGGACCGGTCCAAATCCAAGGCCAGCAGCCCACCGCAAGGCACCCCAAGCTAGGCATGGTGACGTGGCGTTACTTTGGACGAAATTACGCGCCCTGATGGAAATCATGTTAACCTGAACCCCTAGACCGTGCGGAATCATCGCCAAAGAATGGTCCGCACCTCATATTTCTGGGAGGGAAAAACACATGACTTTTAGACCACTTATTGCTGCAAGTTTAGCATTAGGCTTTGCTGCAACCAGCGCTTTTGCGCAGGATTGCACGCCGTCGAAATGGGGGGCCGAAGATCAGATCGGGTCGGCCAATCTGTTAAGCGCCGAACGGACACTGGAAGCCGCAAAACTGATCAAGCAGGGGAAATCCATGCCGCTTGGCATCGTGATTGGCCCCGATACGCCCGCATTCCCCCCAAGGTCGCTAAGCCTGCAGATTGTGCAGCCGAACCAGCAGGGCGGGCAAAAGCTGTCGGGCTTTGGTTACGAGGGCAATTATAATGACGATATCATCCAAACGTGGATCGGCATCGGATCGCAACTGGATGGGTTGGGGCATTTGGGCGAGAACGGCCAATACTACAACTGTCTGGACGAGAAAGAGATTTCCGCCATCGGCGGTCTGACGAAACTGGGTACGCATGCGGTGCCACCGCTGGTCGCCCGTGCGGTGATTATTGATATGGCCAAGCATTTTGGCAAAGAGACGATGGCCGCTGGAGAGCATTTCGGCGAGGCCGACATCAAAGCTGCGATGGAGGCGCAAGAGGTCACCGTGAACGAAGGCGACATCGTCTTGTTCCACACCGGCTGGACCGATGGGATGCTGGAAAGCGAGCCAACAGCGTGGGGGTCAACCGAACCGGGCCTGAACAACGAGGGTGCGGTTTATATGGCGTCGATGAACCCGATGGCCGTTGGTGCGGACACTTGGGGGCTTGAGGCGATTCCCGCCAAAGAGGGTGACAAGGTTTTCTATGGCCACGTGACGCTGCTGAAAGACAACGGGATCTATATTCTTGAGACGATGAACACCGGCCCATTGGTGCGCGATGGCGTCAAGGAATTCATGTTCGTGTTGGGGCAGCCGCTGATCAAAGGCACAGTTCAGGCGATGATCAACCCGGTTGCGCTGTACTAAAAGCCAGCTGAAACGAATAGCGGCGCGGGGGACACCCGCGCTGCTATGCTTGGCATTAGGTGGGTTGCACCCACCCTACGTATGATTTCAGGACCGAACGAGCTTTTCGTAGTCTTCTGAAATCTCACGGGTCAGCGCGCCAACCTCAAAGGTGTAATCCGCGATTTGACCAACCGGTGTGACTTCGGCGGCGGTACCGGTCAGCCAGCACTGCTCAAAACCTTCAAGCTCTTCCGGCATGATGCGGCGCTCGTGGACGGTCAGACCTTTTTCCTTGAGCATCCCGATCACGGTCTGACGTGTCAGTCCGTTCAGGAAGCAATCCGCCAGTGGGGTGTGGACTTCGCCGTCCTTGACGAAAAAGATATTCGCGCCGGTCGCTTCGGCCACATAGCCGCGATAATCCATGAACAAGGCGTCGGAACATCCCTTGGCTTCGGCTGCGTGCTTGGACGTGGTGCAGATCATGTACAGACCGGCCGCCTTGGCGTGCACCGGAATCGTTTCGGGCGAGGGGCGCTTCCATTTCGAGATGTCGAGCTTGGCACCTTTCATCTTGGCGTCGCCGTAGTAGTTGCCCCATTCCCAACCGGCAATCGCCAGACGCACAGGGTTGCGCGCAGCGGAAACGCCCATGTCGGGACCGGCACCGCGCCATGCAACCGCGCGGACATAGGCATCCGTCCAGCCGTTAGCTTGTAGCATTTCGTATTTCGCAGCTTCGATTTCATCCACGGTATAGGGGATTTCAAAGTCGAGATATTGCGCGGATTTGCGCAAACGTTCGGAATGCTCGCGGCCTTTGAAAATCTTGCCACTATAGCAACGTTCGCCTTCAAACACCGAAGAGGCATAGTGCATGGCATGGGTCAGGATATGGACATTGGCATCACGCCAGTCGACCATCTTACCGTCCATCCAAATTTTTCCGTCACGATCATCATATGCGCCGTCCATGGTGTATCCTCCCTTTGATGTGTCGTCATTTTTACGAATGTTGCGCTAATAATATCCGAAACGGACATTTTATTACGCAAAACTTGCCGCTCGATAGCCTTTGAGCCTTGGAAAGTCAACAACCCTGACGTAAACTCCGGCCTGAAGACAGGGGAGAAAACCATGGCAGACGGACGCGGCGCATCTTCTTATACAGGTGAAAACCTGCTGTTTTTGACAGATGAACAACTGCGCCAGGCAATTGAGGCCATGTTTTTCGCGTATCGCGGCTTTACGGCTGATCCGGACCGTATTCTGGTCGATATGGCATATGGGCGCGCCCATCACCGCGCAATCCACTTTATCAACCGGGCACCGGGCACGACCGTAAATAATTTGCTAGGTCTGCTGGGTGTTACAAAACAGTCCCTAAATCGTGTGTTGCGCACTTTGATCGCGGATGGTCTTGTCAAAAGCCAAGTGGGGAAAACAGACAAGCGGGAACGGCATTTGTATTTGACCGAAGCAGGGCGCGCCCTTGAGCAAAAGCTATCTGATGCGCAACGGGTGCGGATGCGTGGTGCCTTTCGTGATGCAGGACCAGAGGCGGTCGCCGGATTTCGCACCGTGCTTGAGGCGATGATGGACCCCGAGATGCGGCACAGCTATGCAAAGCTTAAGGAGAATGGCGCGTGAGTGATATGGACGCGCACCTGCTGATCGTCGATGACGACGAGCGCATTCGGACATTGCTCCAGAAATTTTTGATGCGGCACGGGTTTTTGGTCACCGCTGCACGGGACGCTGCCCATGCGCGGCGCATTCTGGCAGGGTTGGATTTTGATCTGATCGTGCTGGACGTAATGATGCCCGGCGAAGACGGATTAAGCCTGACGCGCCATCTGCGCGAAAAGATGCAAACGCCGATCCTGCTGTTGACCGCCAAGGGCGAGACGGACAACCGGATCGAAGGGCTTGAGGCGGGGGCCGATGATTATCTGGCGAAACCGTTCGAGCCCAAGGAACTGTTGCTGCGGATCAACGCTATTTTGCGGCGTATGCCGGATACGAGTGTGGCAGATGCGGCACCCAAGGTGCTGTCGATGGGCCCGATCCGCTATGATATCGAACGCGGAGAGTTGTGGCAGGGCGATGAACTGGTGCGACTTACCGCAACGGAAGTTCAGTTGATGCGAATTTTTGCAGCGCAGCCAGGAGCGGCGTTGAGTCGGGCCATGCTGGTGGAAGAGCTGGGCCGTGATCGCGGGCAGGCGCAAGAGCGCGCTGTTGACGTTCAGATTACCCGGTTGCGGCGCAAGATTGAGGATAACCCCAAACAGCCGCGCTATCTGCAGACGGTGCGCGGTGCCGGCTATATGTTGGGACCGGATTGATTTTTGGCCGTTGTTGAATGGGGGTTTCACACCCCCATACCCCCGTGGGATATTTATGAGCCAGAGAAGATGGTGTGCGTCACTGGAAGAGGTCGCCGTGACGGGCTATGGTTTCTTGAATTTCAATGTTGAGGTGGGGCCGGGATGACGGAAACAGCTGTAGAAGATATGAGCTTTGAGGCGGCGATGGCCGAGCTTGAGAAGGTGTTGGGCCAGCTTGAGCGTGGCGATGTGGCGTTGGATGAGAGCATTGCGCTGTACGAGCGTGGCGCGAAGCTGAAAAAACGCTGCGAGACCAAGCTGAAGGAAGCCGAAGAGAAGGTCGCGCAGATCACTTTGGATGGTGATGGTAATCCCACCGGGGTGACGGCCGTTGGCGGGGTTTGACGCCTCAATGGAGCTTGAACTGGCGCGCAGGCCGTTTGAAGAGGCCCTGAGCCACGCTGCTGATCTGGCGATTGGTCAGGTTATGTATGCGCTTGGTGGGTTGGACGGCAATATCGCCGAAGCGATGCGGTACGCTGTCAAGGGCGGCAAGGGGCTGCGGGCTTTTCTTGTGATCGAGAGTGCGCGTTTGCATGGGGTCATGGATGCGCAGGCGGCCCCGGCGGCAGGCGCGATCGAAGCGCTGCATGCCTATTCGCTGGTTCATGACGATATGCCTTGCATGGACGACGATGATTTACGGCGTGGTCAGCCGACGGTGCATATCAAGTGGGACGAGGTGACGGCGGTCTTGGCTGGCGATGCTTTGCAGGCGTTGGCGTTTGAGTTGGCGGCGCAGACCGGGTGTTCGGATGCCGGGCGCATTGCACTTGTTGCCGGTTTGGCACGGGCTTCGGGCGCACGCGGAATGGTCGGGGGGCAGGCCTTGGATATTGCTGCGGAAACTGCTGCCGTTCCGCTGACCCTCAATCAGATCACGGAATTGCAAGCCGGTAAAACCGGTGCCTTGATCGAATGGGCCGCGAGTGCCGGGCCGGCTATGGCGGGCGATGATGCGGGTCCCTTGCAGCGTTATGCGCGCAATTTGGGTTTGGCGTTTCAGATTGCCGATGATATTCTTGATGTCGAGGGCGATGCCGAAACCGTGGGCAAAGCCGTGGGAAAAGACGCGGGTGCGGGCAAAGCAACCTTTGTATCTTTGCTTGGGCTAGAGCCTGCAAAGCGGCGCGCACATGAGTTGATCGACGCTGCTTGCGACGCATTGGCAGTTTATGGTGATGATGCGGAAACCTTGCGGGATGCTGCGCGTTTCGTTATTGCGCGCAAAAGCTGAGACGGCGGAGGCCCGAGATGACTGATCGACCTGTAACACCTTTGCTTGACCAAGTGGACCGACCGGCGGACCTGAAACGATTTTCCGATGGAGAGCTGATCAAGCTGTCCCAAGAGCTGCGGGCCGAGACCATTTCTGCCGTGTCCGAGACCGGCGGGCATCTCGGCGCTGGCCTGGGTGTGGTTGAATTGACCGTAGCGCTTCATGCTGTTTTCGACACGCCGCGCGACAAGGTGATCTGGGATGTAGGGCACCAGTGTTATCCGCATAAAATCCTGACCGAACGGCGCGACCGCATTCGCACCTTGCGCATGAAGGACGGGTTGAGCGGTTTTACCAAGCGCAGTGAATCCCCGTATGATCCATTTGGTGCGGCACATAGTTCGACCTCGATCAGCGCTGCTTTGGGCTTTGCTGTGGCGCGCGATCTGGGTGGTGTGGTGCCTGAAGGTCTTGGTGATGCGATTGCCGTGATTGGCGACGGGTCGATGTCTGCCGGGATGGCCTATGAGGCGATGAACAACGCGGGTCATCTGAAAAAGCGGATGATCGTAATTCTGAACGACAACGAGATGTCGATCGCCCCGCCTGTGGGCGCGATGTCGGCCTATCTAAGCCGTCTGTACGCCGAAGAACCGTTTCAGGAATTTAAGGCGGCGGCCAAAGGGGCAGTCAGCATGTTGCCCGGCCCGTTCCGTGAAGGGGCAAGGCGTGCCAAGGACATGCTGAAGGGCATGACCGTCGGCGGGACCTTGTTTGAGCAGTTGGGCTTTTCATACATCGGGCCGATTGATGGCCATGATTTGAATCAATTGCTGCCGGTTTTGCGTACGGTCAAAGCGCGGGCAACGGGGCCGACCCTGATCCATGTGATCACCAAAAAGGGCAAGGGTTATGGCCCTGCCGAGGCTGCCCGCGACAAGGGTCATGCCACCGCCAAGTTTAATGTGTTGACGGGCGAACAGAAAAAAGCACCATCCAACGCGCCCAGCTATACGCGGGTGTTTGCGGATAGCCTGATTGCCGAGGCGTCGCGTGACGACAAAATTTGCGCAGTGACCGCAGCAATGCCGGATGGCACTGGGCTGAACCTGTTTGCGGAACGTTATCCCAGCCGGTGCTTTGACGTAGGCATCGCCGAACAGCACGGCGTGACGTTTTCGGCCGCGCTGGCCGCTGGCGGGATGAAGCCGTTTTGTACGATGTATTCTACGTTTCTTCAGCGCGGCTATGATCAGGTTGTGCATGACGTTGCGATCCAGCGCTTGCCAGTGCGTTTCGCGATTGACCGCGCAGGGTTGGTTGGTGCCGATGGTGCAACCCATGCTGGTGCATTCGATGTCGCGTTTTTGGCCAACCTGCCGGGGATGGTCGTGATGGCTGCCGCAGACGAGGCTGAGTTGGTGCATATGGTCGCCACTGCCGCAGCCCATGATGACGGACCGATTGCGTTTCGCTTTCCCCGAGGCGAGGGCAATGGCGTCGACATGCCAGAACGCGGTGTGCCGTTGGAAATCGGCAAAGGCCGGATCATCGCCGAGGGCAAACGTGTCGCGCTGCTGTCATTCGGGACCCGTCTGGCAGAGGTCGAAAAAGCCGCCGAAGCGCTGCGTGCCAAGGGGATCACGCCGACGATTGCGGATGCACGTTTTGCCAAGCCGTTGGACCGCGACATGATCTTGGCGCTGGCCGCCGATCACGAGGCGCTGATCACGATTGAGGAAGGCGCAGTCGGCGGTTTCGGCAGCCATGTGGCGCAACTGCTGGCCGAAGAAGGTGTGTTTGATGCGGGCCTGAAATATCGGTCGATGGTGTTGCCAGACATCTTTATCGATCAGGCCAGCCCTGCAGATATGTATGCTGTCGCCGGCATGAACGCCGAACAGATCGAAGCCAAAGTTCTGGATGTGCTGGGCATTGCCAGCCTTGCGGCGCAGCGGGCCTGACGCGCAGGCCCGCGCTTTTTCAAGCGTCCAGCAATTGACGCGCGGCGACGACACCCAAGGCCGCTGATGCGGCTTCGCGGCCCTTTTCCACAAAATGTGCGCGGTAGATTGCGTTGTGGTGATCGGTTTCCTGATAATGATGTGGTGTCAGGGATACCGACAGCACGGGCACGCCGGTGTCGAGACCCACGCGCATCAGGCCATCAACAACAGCGGCAGCGACAAAATCGTGACGGTAGATGCCGCCATCCACAACAAATGCGGCGCAGATGATCGCATCGTATTTGCCTGACTTTGCAAGTGTTTGTGCCATCAATGGCATTTCGAACGCGCCGGGCACATCGACCACGTCGATCTGGCTGGCGGGGATGGTTTCGGAAAACCCGTCATAGGCACGATCCACGATATCGGCATGCCAACGGGCTTTGATAAAAGCATAGCGGGTGTGTGTCATAGTGATCTCCTTTATTTCGTCAGCGACACAAGTCACCCAAGGCGATCACGGCTGCGAACGGCCCCAGACGGGGACCGCAACAAACGCATTCTCTTTCATCCGGACTATGACCGTCGGCTCTGGCATCTCACCAGATCTGCTGACCAACTGCCCCGATAGGACCGTTGCGCTCGCGGGCTCGTGGCGCAAGACCACATACCGCCGGTGGGGAATTACACCCCGCCCTGAGAATGTTTGCACGTTGCCAAGGCGGGCGGGCGTCTGCAAGGTGAAAAACGACTGTTTATGAAAGGCCAAAGGCAATGCACCCCAATCCGATCTATCATGATGCCGATGCAGATCGGAATCTTGCCTTTGCCCGCGAGCGTGGCTTTGGTGTGCTTGCGGCCAATGTGCCGATGTCGGGGCCATTGTTAAGCCACGTGCCTTTTTTGCTGAATGACGCTGGGGATATGGCCGAATTGCACCTTGTGCGGTCGAATCCGATTGCGCGTGCGCTTGTCGAACCCTTGGAGGTGAAGATCGCGGTCAGCGGGGGCGATACCTATATTTCGCCCGATTGGTACGGCGTGGAGGATCAGGTTCCAACGTGGAATTACGTTGCGGTACATTTGACAGGCACGCTGGAACTGCGCCCGCCGGAAGAGCTGTTGGATCTGCTGGATCGTCAATCCGCCGCCTATGAGGGGCGGCTTTTGCCCAAGGCCCCATGGACCACGGCAAAAATGCAGCCCGAGACGATGGAGAAGCTGATGCGCATGATCGTGCCTTGCCGGATGAAAGTCACCGGCGTTGATGGAACATGGAAGCTAAGCCAAAATAAAACCGATGCCGCCCGCCTTGCGTCATCACAAGGGGTCGCAGCCCATGGTTTCGGGTCCGACACCGATATCATCGCGGCGCTGATGCGCAATAGCATAGGCAGTTGACCAAACAAGCGATTGCACAGGGCGGGTTTGGTCGCAATAGTTGGGCCAACTCTTGGAGGAGACAGTCATGAAGCTATATTATTCCCCGACATCGCCCTACGTTCGCAAAGTTATGGTGCTGCTGCACGAGACAGGCCAGATCGACGATGTGACGCTTGAGGCGATGAACACCACGCCGTTGACGCCTGACGCGGCGCTGCTGTCCAAGAACCCTTTGACCAAAGTACCCGCGCTGGAGCGCGCCGAAGGTCCGACACTATATGACAGCCGTGTTATTTGTGCCTACCTGGATGATCGCGCTGGCGGAAAGCTATATCCAACAGGGGCGCGTCGCTGGGATACCTTGACGCTCGAGGCGACGGCGGATGGTATTCTCGATGCTGCTTTGGCAATGGTTTATGAGTTGCGGATGCGCCCCGAAGACAAGCAGATGCCAGAATGGATCGAAGGTCAGTGGGGCAAGATTGAACGTGCCTGCGCCGCGCTGAACACCCGTTGGGTCAGCCAGCTTTCAGGACCGCTTGATATGGGGCAGGTCGCCGTTGGTTGCGCACTTGGTTATCTTGATTTCCGCCATGATGCCCGGAACTGGCGCAAGGGAAATGACGCCTTGGCCAATTGGGCCCGCAGCTTTGATTCGCGTGATTCGATGCAGGCGACCGCACCGCCCACGGCATAGACTGAGGAAAAGGTGGGCTTTAACGTGTTCTCAATGCCACCCTGCGACGGTTTGCGCGGAAACGTATCTGGACGCGCGCCGTCCATCCCGCTAGATACCGACAGAATTATGGTTGCGTTTCGACGCCACCCGAAATTTTCTTGGCCGCCTCGGCCCTTGATTTGGAGTTAACCCGTGTCCCAAGCAGAAGATCACGCAGGCACCCGGAGGGATTTCCTCTATTACGCCACAGCAGGTACAGGTGCGGTCGCCGTTGGCGCGGCTGTCTGGCCCTTGGTCAATCAGATGAACCCGTCAGCAGATGTCAAAGCGCTTTCGTCGATTCGCGTCGATGTTTCATCCGTAGAACCTGGTACGCAGTTGACCGTTAAATGGCTGGGCAAGCCGGTGTTCATTCGCCGCCGCACAGAAGCAGAGATCGAAGAAGCCCGTGCCGTTGAGATTTCTGCGCTCCCGGATCAAGGTGCAGAAAACGCCAACATCGCAGCGGGCGCGCCCGCAACGGATGAAAACCGTGCCATGGTCGGCCAGGAAGAATGGTTGGTCATGATGGGTGTTTGTACGCATCTTGGCTGCGTGCCTTTGGGCGATGCTGGTGATTTTGGCGGTTGGTTCTGCCCTTGCCACGGGTCGCATTACGATACTGCGGGTCGCATCCGCAAAGGTCCAGCGCCGCGCAACCTGCCGGTGCCGCTTGCTGAATTCGTGGACGAAACCACGATTAAACTGGGTTAAGGGAGAACTAGAATGGCTGGAATTCCTCACGACCATTATGAGCCGAAAACAGACGGGCAAAAGTGGCTTCACACCCGTTTGCCAGTTGTCGGACTTTTGTACGACACATTGATGATCCCGACACCAAAGAACCTGAACTGGATGTGGATCTGGGGCATCGTTCTGACGTTCTGTCTGGCGCTGCAAATCATCACCGGTATCGTTTTGGCGATGCACTACACGCCCCATGTTGATCAGGCTTTCGCGTCTGTTGAACACATCATGCGCAACGTAAACGGTGGCTATATGCTGCGCTATATGCACATGAACGGCGCTTCGTTGTTCTTTGTGGCAGTTTATGCCCACATCTTCCGCGGTCTTTACTACGGGTCCTACAAGGCACCCCGCGAGATCACATGGATCATCGGTATGTTGATCTATCTGCTGATGATGGCAACCGGCTTTATGGGTTATGTTTTGCCTTGGGGTCAGATGTCCTTCTGGGGTGCGACAGTTATTACCGGTCTGTTCGGTGCGATCCCGTTCATTGGCGACAGCTTGCAGACGCTTCTGCTGGGTGGTCCTGCGGTGGATAACGCCACGCTGAACCGTTTCTTCAGCTTGCACTACCTTCTGCCCTTCGTGATTGCCGGTCTGGTGATCGTGCATATCTGGGCGTTCCACACCACGGGCAACAACAACCCGACAGGTGTCGAGGTGCGTCGCGGTTCCAAAGAAGAAGCGCAAAAAGACACACTGCCGTTCTGGCCCTACTTCGTGATCAAGGACTTGTTCGCGCTGGCGGTTATTCTGGCGGTATTCTTTGCTATCGTAGGCTTTATGCCGAACTATCTGGGCCACCCCGACAACTACATCGAGGCGAACCCGCTTTCGACACCTGCGCACATCGTTCCTGAATGGTACTTCTTGCCCTTCTACGCGATCCTGCGTGCCTTCACCGCCGAAGTATGGGTCGTGCAGATCGCGTCTTTCGTGACCGGTGGCATCATCGACGCCAAGTTCTTTGGTGTTCTGGCGATGTTCGGTGCGATCGCTGTTATGGCGCTGGTGCCATGGCTTGATACGTCGTCTGTTCGGTCGGGCCGGTATCGTCCCATGTTCAAGTGGTGGTTCGCGCTGCTGGTTATCGACTTCTTTGCCCTGATGTGGCTGGGTGCGATGCCTGCGGAAGAACCCTATGCCAGCTTGTCGCTGATCGCATCAGCCTATTGGTTCGGCTACTTTCTGGTGATCCTACCACTGTTGGGTGTGATCGAAAAACCAATGGCACAGCCCGATACCATCGAAGCTGATTTCGCCAAGAATAAAGCTGCGAAAACGGGCGGTACCAAGACGCTTGTAACGCCGGCTGAATAAGGACCATGACAATGATCAAGAAAACAATCATCTCGGCTGTTGTCGCCATGGGCCTTACAAGCTCCGCTGCTTTTGCGGCTGGTGCAGAAGCACATGTCGAGAACTATGACTTCTCTTTCGAAGGGCCTTTTGGGGCCTTCGACGTCAACCAGCTGCAGCGTGGCCTGAAGGTTTATACTCAGGTCTGTTCGGCCTGCCACGGTCTGACGTATGTTCCGATCCGGACATTGTCAGACGATGGTGGTCCACAGCTTCCTGAAGATCAGGTGCGCGCATATGCGGGTAACTTTGAGGTGTTCGATGCCAGCTTGGACGATTTCCGTCCGGCAACGCCGGTTGACCACTTTCCGGGCTCTGCGCTTGAAACTGCACCTGACCTTAGCCTGATGGCGAAGAAGCGTGCTGGTTTCCACGGCCCCTATGGCCTTGGCATCAACCAGTTCTTCAAGGGCATGGGTGGCCCCGAGTATATCGCGTCTTTGCTGACCGGGTATGAGGAAGCACCTGAATGCGCCCCTGAAGATTTCCCAGGGTCGTATAACAAAGCGTTTCCAAACGGTGGTATTCCCGAGGAATGTAAAGACGAGCACGGGCACGTCACAATCGAGGGCAGCTGGATCGCAATGGCGCAGCCGCTCTACGGTGATGATGTCGAATTCGATGATGGTCACGAGGCCACCATCGAAAGCGAAGCGATGGATGTGTCTGCGTTCTTGATGTGGACAGCCGAGCCAAAATTGATGGCGCGCAAGCAGGCTGGTTTTGCCGGCGTTGTTTTCCTGACCCTTTTGTCGGTACTTTTGTACCTCACCAACAAGCGTCTTTGGGCACCGGTAAAGCGTAAAGAAGACTAACGTCTTCTTTCACATCGCTCGGCGATTGAAAAATGAAAGGCCTTCCGGATCTGAATGGATCCGGAAGGCCTTTCCGTTTGTGCAAAGTGGGGAGACTTCGTTGAGGGCACAAACAAGTTGGTAGATAAAGAGAGGGAAGAGCCAGCGTCCGGATCTATTGAACGCCATGACTAAGGTGGGTAACTACCCTCGTCATACTCTGCCCCTCTATGCCTCTAAACCGGGCCAGCACCATCCAGAATAAGAGGAAGATTGCTATCGCCAGACCGTCTCTTTCAATACAATCACATTTACGTATGAATTCGAAAGCGGTCTGTGAAGTGGGTCACACACGGGTCAAATATTTGCAGATTCTGAAATTTTTCTAAGGTTATCAGTGTCCAAGATCCGCAACGCGCCTCTGCCCAAGTCAATCGTGCCTTCCCGTTTCCAGACGGCCAAGGTCTTGGAAACAGCTTCGCGGCTGGCACCGACGAATTCGGCAAGCTCTGACTGCGACAGTTTGATGGTTGAAGATTGCACGCCGCGGCCGTCAGCCAGATACAAGATCTTTTGCGCCAAACGCGTTGGCAGAGGCAGAAAAACCTGATCGCGCAACTGCTGGCCCATCCAGCGCATACGCTGTCCGGCAAGCTGGATCATGTCGACCCCAAGTTCGGGTTCATTCCTAAGAGCGGCCAAGACATCGGCGTTTTTGATGCCCCAGACCTTGGTCGGCTCGATCGCCATGACCGTTGCAGTCCGCGGTCCGGGATCAAACAACGCAATTTCGCCGAACATCGCGCCATCTCGCATGACATCAAGGCTCAGCTTGCGCCCGTCTTCCGAGAGCACGCTAAATTCAAGCGCACCGGTCGCGATGGCATAAAGACTGTCGCCGGTATCGCCCTGTTCGAACAACACCTCGCCTTTTTTCAGGGTCTTTTCCTGGGCAAGTTTGATCATCAATGCTTGCAGCGCAATGGATGCAGTCGCCAAAAAGCCCTTGGCGATCAAATTTTGAACTTGGGAAATGTTTGTACCAGTCACGGGGATTTCCCAGATATATTTTTAACGAAGGAGAAAGATCTGCGTTAGCGCGAAAATCCCGAAACCAATTTCTGGTTGGTCGCCCCGAACCCTGCCAAGGCACTCATCACTTCGTCATTTGCAGGCCCATAGACGGTAAAGCGAACAGGGGTAAAAGCGGTCAGAAAACGATCGGCAAACTTCGCACCGAAATTTCCCAGATGCGTCATGACTGCGGCATTGTCGGCATAACGCTCCAGAACGGTGCAGGTGCTGCGGTCTTCGGGCATGTAGTATTCATAGTGCAAGGCACCCGGCTCATCGGCCTGAGTGGCCTTGACCATTTCGTCCAAAAGCGGCTGAACCATCGCGGCTTGCCCTTCTTGAACGTTCATTTCAAGCACCCATTCAATCACGTTACTCATGCCAAAACCCTCCCGTTTGACAGGCAACTTAGCGGTGAAACGATTGAATAGCCAACAAAGTTATTCGACCAGCAGATGTGTCGCCGCGCGCCCTGTTATTTGTGCACGAACAATTGCCCCTTCGGATTGCGGCTGTGCGAAATGTGTCTCGGTGAACTGGGCCGTACGGCCCATTGTCGCGCTTTCCATCAAGACGTCGTGCATCCGCCCTTGCTGGGCGTCCAGATGCCGCGCTACTTGCGCGTCCCCGGCAGCACGCAGCCTTGCAGCGCGCTCTTTGATCACAGCACCGTTTACGGGCGGCATGCGCGCCGCCGGGGTGCCTTGGCGGGCTGAGTAGGGGAAGACGTGCAGCCACGTCAAATCGCAGTCCTGTACCAGCTTAAGCGAGTTTTCGAACATTGCTTCGGTCTCCGTTGGGAACCCTGCGATAATATCGGCACCGAACGTCATGTCGGGGCGCAGCTTTTGTGCCTCCTCTGAGAAACGGATCGCATCGTCGCGCAGGTGTCGACGCTTCATCCGCTTGAGGATCATATCATCGCCGTGTTGCAGGCTAAGATGCAGATGCGGCATCAGGCGCTGTTCTGTCGCAATCGCCTGCATGAGGTTGTCATCGACTTCAATCGAGTCGATCGAACTGATCCGAAGGCGGGGTAAGTCTGGCACCAACCGCAAGATCCGCATCACCAGATCACCCAGCTTGGGTTCTGATGGCAGGTCAGCCCCCCAGCTGGTCAGGTCGACGCCGGTTAGAACAACCTCGTTAAAGCCCTTGTCGACCAGGCGTTTGATCTGATCCACCACGACGCCTGCGGGAACCGACCGTGAATTACCGCGACCGTAAGGAATGATGCAAAACGTGCAGCGGTGATCGCAACCGTTCTGGACCTGCACATAGGCGCGGCTGCGCGTGCCAAACCCGTCGATCAGGTGGCCAGCTGTTTCGGTCACCGACATGATGTCATCGACCTGAACGGCCTCTGATTCGCCGATAAAGTCAGCTGCCAACCCCTGCCAAGTAGCGCCGACCATCTTCTCGGTATTGCCGATAACGGCATCGACCTCTGCCATCTTTGCAAAGGTTTCTGGTTCAGTTTGCGCTGCACAGCCCGTCACGATCAATCGAGCGTTCGGATTGGCTTTGCGGAGCTTGCGAATGTCTTGGCGGGCCTTGCGCACCGCTTCGGCGGTGACGGCGCAGGTGTTGATGATCACAGCGTCCTTAAGGCCCGCCTGAGCGGCCAGATCCTTCATCGCCTCGGTCTCATAGGCGTTCAGACGGCAGCCGTGGTTCGAGAAAATGGGGGCGGTCATGTCAGGCTGTCCAGAAATTCACGCGACAGCGTGCCACTGAATACATGGGCCGTTGGCCCGGTCATCCAGACCCCGTCGTCGCGCCAGTCGATGTGCAAGGTGCCCCCGTCAAGGTCAATGCGCACCACGCGCCCTGTAAGGCCCCTGCGCGCGGCTGCAACGGCTGTCGCGCAGCTGGACGAGCCGGACGCAAGTGTGACGCCCACGCCCCGTTCCCAGACGCGCATGCGAATGTGATCGGGGCCGATGAGCTGGGCGACCTGAACATTGGTGCGTTCGGGGTAAAGCGGGTGATTCTCGATGCTGGGGCCAAAGCGGGGCAGATCAATCGCGGTCACATCGTCTACGAAGAACGTGCAATGCGGGTTCCCCATGCCAGTGGCCGTCGGTGCGCCTTCAATCGGGAGGATCAGCGTATCCATCTCGTGTGCCAGCGGGATTTCGTCCCAGTCAAGCTGGGGCTGGCCCATGTTCACCGCCGTAAGCCCATCGCCCATGTCCTGCGCAGCTAGGTCGCCGCGGTCCGTGGTCAGGTGAAGTTGGGTCTTGCCGGTTTCCTGCATCAAAAAGCGCGCAATGCAGCGGGTGGCGTTGCCGCAGGCCGCCGACAGCGATCCGTCAGAGTTATAGAAGGTTAGATGTGCGTCGCCCGCCCCGTCAGAGATTACGGCAAGCTGGTCAAAGCCCACCCCAAAATGCCGATGCCCGATGGCTTGCGCCAAAGCGGGCGTGACCAATGCACTAGATACGCGTGCATCCGGCACGCCAGACGCGCGCGCATCCAGCACGACAAAATCGTTTCCCAGCCCATGCATTTTCATGAAGGGCAATCCGTCTGTCAAATCGCTGTACATTTGGCGCATATAACCCGAGCTTTGAAACTTATCCAGCATCTGCGGATAAATTAGTACGTTAGGGGCTTGACCCCAACGCTCCACCTTTCTAGTAAGCCGCCTAGTGGGCCTGTAGCTCAGTTGGTAGAGCAACTGACTTTTAATCAGTAGGTCTCCGGTTCGAACCCGGACGGGCTCACCATTTTTACTTTTTTATCAATGACTTATGTTGTTTTGAAGATTGTGAAGATGGTGTCGGGAAATCCGGAAGCTTATCGGAAGCCGATTTTTGTGTTGGTTCGGGTGTAGCACGAGAATCACATATCAACTTTTGTGTTCAAAGATTGTTGAAATGTTTGGAAGCCACCTTCGCGAACTGAAGTTTGGCTCTACTTTGTTGAAAACATCTTTGAATGGCTGCGAGAGCTTTCATGCGGTCGATCATTTAGCGCATACGTCAGCGGTAACCAAAAGTTATTAACCGCCCTTGGGTGGCACTAATATTTCTGCGATGCGGCGTTCGCATTACAGCCATTCACTAGTGAACCGAAGAACATAAAAGTAAAGACTGCGGAAGCATTCCCCGCAGCCTTTGATCTTAGAGCCGTCATGCTATTCCGTAGACTTGTCTCTTCGTTGCTCTGCATAAGCGTCAAGCATCATTTTAGTGTACTCAATGGTACTGCAAGTGTGCTCGCCCAAGCCGGGCCACGCGAATGGCAACTCCCTCAGACACGATGTCTGCTCAACCTCTATTCCAAGAAGTTCAGCGACGGCCAGTGCCGATTCCGGCTCCTTGTGCTCGGGCCACAGATACTCATGGAAGTTGATCCAGACATCACTGTCCTCATCGACATCTATCTCTGCAAACAACGCACCCAAGCGTTCACTAGCATTTGCCGCGTCCTCGACAAGCGCACTTCGGATCAACAGCGTTATCTTTTCGGCGTCGAGATCCAGCTTCAGTCTTGTATCAACAATTTCCACTATTATGTCAGGTCTCCCCTGAATATCAGAGCCCGAAATTGGCTTGTGTGGGATGTCACCTTCGTCCAACCATGAAGCAGTCTGGTGAATATCAAGAGGCGAAGCATTGCAGCTTGGGCAGTGCCAAAGGTTCTTGGCGATTTGCCCGCCGGATATCGAAGCGTCGCAATGGTAGCAATACCAGATATCTGAATCTGCTTTGGTTATTGGATTGCGGACGCGACCGTCTTTATCGGGCTTGGTAGACCTTCTCGGCCAATCCGATGCAATACCGGCGCGAATTTGTTGGGAACGCGTGAGCGCAACCTCAAGAAGCTGATGTTGAAAGTCTGTCTCGTAGATGGGCTCATCGTGTTCAATCTGCTTAGCGATTTCAAGACAAGGTGCTTTGTTTGGCGCTTCCGGCACGTGTAGGTTCCAACCGGTGCCATACATGTGGACGTCTCCCAAAGACTCAGTGATTTGGTATCTATGTCCGTTCAGCGTTCCTTCTTGAACACCCATGTTGAAAATAGAGGCCTCAAGATATGACGGATGGTCTGATCCAGTATCCGCGGCCAAAGGAAGCGAATTATTTAACAGCCTTTCGACTTTTTCTAGCTGGTCTTGAGTTGGGCTCCACTCGGCTTCGTAAGCCTTTGAAAGGCCATTCCAATGAGCCAACCCTAGCTCTTTGGCAACAAAGTCACGTGCTTGATGCAAGGGAATCTCCCGAGCTCGTGCATAGTACTTTGACAGCTCTTTCAATTTTCTTAATGTGTTTGTCTGTTTCATGATCCATATCCAAACTGGATCCGAAAAGGTGCCCGCTGCTCATCGGACCCTGCCAATGGCATGGTATCCAAAAAATCAAAAATCGCGTCGCTAAGCTTCGCATGGCGGGCACACCGGCCTACGCGTTAGGCCAAAAATAAGATTAATGATTTGACAATGAAGGTCAAGCTGCTTTGTCAGTTCGGCCCAAAGCGGACCTTTGGTGCGATGTTCAAGTACTTCGGTAGCAGTCCACATTGCCGACATTCCCTGCACGTCTTTCGAATTCACAAACTGCAGGCCATTTGTGTCGAGCTCCGCTTCCCTCCAATGTCAAGAAGTTAGTGTATTCTATCATTGGCAACTTGCCACCCGATGGTATGTTTGCGAAGCTCATGGAATTCAACGGAAATATAAGATGAGTATTGAGCATGAACGAGTCAAAGCCGTCCGCATTCGTAGCCTACACTGGACGGGACAAGGAGTTGTCTAAAATTATTTTCAACGGAATTAGCAAGGCAAACTCGGTTGACGCTTGCCCTACGCGATATGAGCCTTGGGAGTATAACGACATTTCGGGAACTCACCTGCTTTCGCCCATCCTCGAAGGAATTGATGCCTCACCTTTCATTGTTGCTGACATTACCTATTTGAATCCCAACGTCGTTTACGAAATTGGCTTCGCAATTGGCCGGAAAAAGAAAGTTCTGCTGATCAGGAATAGCGATTATGTAGGCGACCGGGATCTAGCGAAGACCGTTGGAATATTTGATACAATCGGGTATTCAAGCTATCGAACCGAGGATGATCTTCGTAATAAGTTAACAAGCCATGTTTCAAGCCATGCCCTGCAATTTGACGTTACAGTTAACAACAAAGCTCCTGTGTACGTAATGCCAAACAATGGGAAGTCTGCGGCTTCAACACACCTGATAGGTCGCGTAAAGAAGGCTCGTTATCGTTACAGATCGTTCTCCTCGACAGAAGACGTTCGACTTTCTGCCTCTGACGCTATAGCGCAAGTTTCCCAGTCTGCTGGCGTTATTGCGATGTTGGATGACAATAGCATCGAACAGTCAGTGCGTGCACTATTCATTGCCGGTCTGGCCGATGGGATGAACAAGCCAATCCTCCTTCTGTCACCTTATATGGCAGAAACGCCGCTAGATGTTAGGGACAAGGCAAAATCTTATAAAGATCAAAAGGATATAGCGGATATTGTTGCCGATTTTTGCCCCGAAATTAATGCTAACCTCCAAGAGACGTCGCCTCCTCCAATCATCAGCCCGAACTTGCTGGGGCGAATTTCCGTCGGCGATCCCACCGCCGAGAATGAGATGACAACGCTGGAAAACTACTATTTGCAAACAGATCAATACCTTAGAGCTTCCAGAGGCGAGGTAAATCTTGTAGTAGGCCGTAAGGGTTCGGGAAAGACCGCGCTTTTTATCCGTTTGAGAGACACGACCCGAGACGACAAAAGGAATATTGTCGTCGACTTAAAGCCCGAAAGCTATCAACTCCTCAAGCTTAAAGATGAGATTTTAGAGTATTTGGCCGAGGGGTCAAAGCAGCATCTGGTAACTGCGTTTTGGGAGTACCTAATCCTTCTCGAGGTCACCTACAAACTTCTCGAAAAGGATCGAAATTCTCATAGGTTCAATCACAATATCAGCGAATTGTATGAGAGGCTGGAGAATATTTACAAGGGTAGTGAGGGGCTTGCAGAGGGAGATTTCTCAGAGCGTATAATGCAGCTCTCGCAACGTTTGTCTGAAAATTATGCTTCCAAGTTTCAAGAGAACGAGAACAAGATCACCGGGCAAAACCTGACTGAGTTGCTATACACTCACGATTTGAAAGCACTCAAAGAAACTTTATCCCTGTATTTAGAACACAAACATGACGTCTTAGTACTGTTCGATAATTTGGACAAAAGTTGGTCCACAATAGGGGTGGATAGTACCGATGCCATTACGTTGAGGTGTTTGATTGACGCTAGCCGGAAGGTTGAGCGAGACATGCAGAAGCGAGGCCATGAGTTTAGATGCATCGTTTTTGTCAGGAACGATGTTTATCAACACTTGATGGCGAATTCACCAGACTATGGAAAGGAAATGCGGGCCACCCTCGATTGGAGTGACACCGACTTATTAAGAGAGTTGCTGCGACTGAGATTGATCTCGAACCTGGGCGACGAGTTTGGAGAGGCCAGCTTCCGAGACATTTGGGCAGGTATATCGGAATCTCACGTGTTTGGCGAAGAGACCTCTAGTTTTCTCATTGATCGCTCACTCATGCGACCACGTAACGTATTGAAACTATTCAGTCATGCTCGCGCGTTCGCTGTCAATTTTCGAAAAGAGAAAATCGACCAAGAAGACTTTCTTAAGGGCTTGAAGACCTATTCGCAAGATTTGCTCATCGAGTTGGACCGAGAGTTGAGTGATGTTTTCCCGGAAGCAAAGGACCTGCTCTACTACTTTATTGACAGTCAGTCCGTGGTAACTTTAGATCAACTTTATTCCGTCATGTCAGAGGCGAAAATTCCGGAAGAGAGGCATGAAACTATACGTGATTTCCTCCTTTACCACGGGGTCATTGGTTTACGCCTAGACGATAAGGATCAGTATATCTTTGATGTCGGGTATGACTTGAAGCAAATACTCATTAGGGTGAATCGTCTTGGAACGGAGGCACGTTTCGTATTGAATCCTGCCTTCGCGCCTGCTCTTGAAATAAAAGATCAACTATTCGAACAACAGTCATCTTTTGCGCTGAAGTAGCATATCTCGTTACATGGTAGCCTCCAAGGGTTAGTTGTTGAACCGAGTTCTGACTTTTGGGGGCCGAACAACTCAAGCCTAGACCGCACACGTTAATTCTTAGTTGTAGATGAGTTCGCTGATTTGGAATGCCCAGTTCTCGCCCTGTCTGTCCGCTTCCACAGATGATACCCTTCGCGCAGGCAAGCGCAGCGAAGGTCTGCAATCTGCCCTCACGCACCTTCTGTCCCTACAAACCGATAGCGATCCTTGGCGCTTTGGAGCTTCTTAGCAGTGTCCTCGGGTTCAGCCTGTGCCATGTCTTTTAGCCCGTTCACGGTCGTATCCAGAAACTTGGACAGATCCTCATCCTCGACGCCATGTAAGGCCGCCAAAGTAATGTGTGACCCAAATACTTGCCGCATGATCAAGCTGATGTGGGTTTCTTTGTGAACCTCCTTCATTGGATTGGGATCAGCACCGCTGCGCATTTCCAATAGATCATCGTTCATTTCTGCGACCACGGTTTCCCATATCAGATGATTGGGCCAGCGGCTGCGATTGGGATCATCGTTCGGGGCCGTATAGCGCACAACGTCGCCTGTGTGCCGGACGAGATCACCAAAGAGGTCGAACAATTGCCCCCACGTCCGGATGCCCCACGTATCCTTTAGGTAATCTTTGCCAGCCCGAAACTCGATCCGCCAGACGCGGCTGATGGCGGGATCGGTTGCGTCTATATATGCTATATAGGGGTCGGGCTTCTCTATATAGGATAGTATAGGGGAACGCGGGCCCGTATGGATTTCCCTACGTAACGTATCATAGTGTAGAAGCGGCAAGCCTTGTCTACGTAACGTATCGTTCCAGATGGCCCACCAATATGTCTTGGACCGTGCAATCACCTCGGCGCGTTTATCGTATACGATAACTTGACGGTTTGGCATCTTGCCAATTGTGACGGATGTAGTTCGCCCTGAATTTCCGTTCACTGATTTTTCATCGTCGGTGATGTAGTCGCGTCTGCCTGTTTTGCTGTGCATGACAAAATGATCTGGCTGCAAAATAAAGTCTGGCGCAAAGACATCCACGCAATAGTCAATGCGGGCGATGCTGACATCAGCGGCTTTAAATCGGATACCCCAAGCGGCCAGAGTGTCCTCTATGTGCGCCTTGGCCCGGCCCAGACCATTAAGCGCCAAGAACCGTGAACCAATACTGATCCGAATTCCCCAAGGATCCTTGGAGTGAGGCACCTTAATGGCCCATGACGCGCCGTCTGGGCCGCCATCTAGCAGGAATTGGTACCCTGACCCACCGTGATGCTTAAGATGGAACTCAACGCCCCCGTAGCTGCACAGGACAGATACGTTGTCAGCCTTGGCGCGGGCCTGTTCGCCTTCAAGGAATACCAGAAATTCTGGTGTCAGCTTGGCCTTGATCGACAAAGTGATGGTGTCAAAGCCTTTGTGCAATATTGTCATGTCGGGGATGGTCGATGTATTTCTAGAGTGGGGTGCTACTACCACCCCCCTTGGAGTGCGATTGGCTGTCTGATTTGGTGTTTGTTCAGGCTGGTTGGTGCCTCCGGCGGGGCAGCTTTTATTTTGGGGCCGAACTGGTTTTTTGAGGGGTGACTTATTTGGCTGCATTTGCTTGCCTCGCGATCCAGTTTTCGGCGCGTTCTGCGGACTTAGCGACATTCAACAAATCGGCGTGACCGTAGCTGGCGGTGCTTTGCCATTGGCCTTCGCTGTTTTTATAAGAACGAGCTAAATCAACGGAGTAGAAGCCGTCGTTATCCCAGATGGTTGCGGTGATAAGTCCAAGTCGAAACTTGTAGGCGGGCGTTTTTGTCATTGTGAAAACCTTTGTGTTTGAGAGGACGGCAGACAAAGAAAGGGCGCGAAGCTGCGAAACCTCGCGCCCGTTTGAAAGCCTTTCGGCCCCAAAATCCTCAAAGGTGCTGCCAAGCCCTCTGAGGCAAAACTGATGTGTTAGATGGTTTGGCTGGTATTGCTAACGGTGCGGGCTGCGATCCATTTTTCCAGATCGGCACGGCGATAGCGGACGGAGCGGGACGACACTTTTATAAAGTCGGGTCCGCCGCCACGGTGCCGCCAATTCTGCAAAGCGCGGACAGAATAGCAAAGGATCGACGCGGCTTCGCGTTCATTGACTAGGGTGCTGGGACTCGGTTCATTTTGCTGCATGGATGTGACCTCACGTCGGTTGCGTTACTTGATGTGAGGACAAGGTACGTAGGCGATGCACCGTAAAAAATGAAAATCGACATGGCTAAAATAAGAAAATCACTGAAGATAAAATACACTGAAATCAGTGTCTTGTAGCAAGTTAGGATCGGGGGTACTTAATTAGAAAGCTCTCCAATCTAAGACTTTGGGCGGCCTCGTTGCCGCCAATGGTCTGGCGCAAATGCTTTCCAAAGATCAGCGAAAGTAGTTTTACCATTTGGGGAAAATCTCTTTAAAAATAGGCGTTCACCGTCTTCCTTATTCGGCTTCTGGGGATTTTCGGAAATCCAGCTAAGAAACCAATCTCGCATTTCCGAAAACTGTTCCGAACCCTCGCGTTTTGCCAAACGAACCTCAATATCGAAAGGCCCGTTAAGCCAATCATCGAAAGCTTTCCGCTCTACGAATCCTGTTGCGCGTCTTGTGCCGCTGAGATCGGACGGCGCATAGATCAAGGATTGTGCGAAACTTACGCGAAAGGTCGCGTGGCGCGCCCATTTACCCCATTCGACCTGCAAACCAGTCCCAAAGATCAAGGCAAGTTCACCATGGCTGAATGCTCTTACAAGACGTCGCTGAACACCTGCACCGCGATCAAAATTCTCTTGGTTTTGTTCGGGAACACGTAGTGCGTCGCTCAATTGATCTCGCTTTAACCTAGCATCAGCGGCAGCGGCTTCTGCGGCTATTATATCCGCTTGGTGCGATCGGTATTCCACGTCGGTCGCATTCTCGGGGTAATGCATACGCAATAATTTTGCTTGGCCTAAGTGTTGGTCAAAATCCCGCGCAGCGTTCTTGTGCTTTTGACGCAAAACCGACAGATCGGCCTTGGGGCGATATGTGGTTTCGTATCCCGTCCAGATGTCGCCATACATTGCGTGACCCGTACGCCAATACACCTCGCTCAACACGTAGAATAGACGGTGGTCCCACATCGCGCGATCCTCACAACGTGCCACCTATCGGTGACCTGCTTTTAAGTTGAAAGTCCTTAAATCGTGTTTCGCCTCAAGACGCCACAGTTCCCAACGCGGCTGCAAGCCGATTGGCAATCTGGCCTGCTGCTCTTTGAACAGCATCATCGGACAGATGCGCATAGCGCAACGTCGTTGAGAGGTTTTTATGGCCTAAGATTTCTTTGAGCATGAAGGGATCAATTCCGTTCATGACAGCAACGGATGCGTAGGTGTGTCGCAGATCATGAACGCGAACGTCTGCGAGGCCCGCCCGCTCCCTGATCTTTCGCCATGGCTTTTGTAGATCGTTATAATGGCCTTCACCGTGCCTACCTAAGATAACGTATGGGTTCCCATCACGCTTATCTAACGTATCAAGCAATACTCGGGCCGCGCGGGGCAGGGGGATGCGTCGGCGGCCTGTTTTACTGTCAGGTAGTTCTAGGTGCGTCCGAGATACGTAGTCCCACCTGAGTTTTTGGATTTCGCTAAGGCGGCAACCTGTGAGCAACAACAGGTAAAAGGCCGCGAAGACGTAGCGACTGATTTCCTCGCGCTTCAACATGTCGGCTAGAACCTCTCCCAACCTTTGTTGCTCATCCTCATCCAAATATCGTTTCTTTTCCTCTTCGGGGTACCGCTTGATACGTTTCGTTGGATTGGTGTTCATTGGGCGATAGCCCCAGTCTTCTGCAAGGTTCAACATCTTTGAGAGCAACATGACGCTGCGATTGGCCTGATAGGGCGTTTCACGCCGCTTCAAATGCAGGGACTGAATGTCGGCAAATGTGATTTCGGACGTCTTGATGCCTCCTAAAACTGGGATGATGATCTTATTCAGAAGATTGGTGTAATCGTAGTGGGTGGTCTGTTTGCAGTGTAACGCCACATGCTCCTTTAAAAAACGGTCACCTAGTTCTTTGATCGTCGGACTACGCATTCGCGACTTGCGTTCAGCCGAAGGATCAGCACCGCGCGCAACATCCGCTTGCACAAGCTTTGCATTCTTTCTTGCCTCGTCCGCGGTCACAACACAGTGCTTGCCAAGTGTTTTGCGGCGTGTGCGACCATGTAACTTGTACTGGACGACAAATACCTTGCGGCCCGTCGGATATACTCGCAGGCCAAAGCCAGCTAAGTCGTCGTCCCAAAGGATGGTTTCTTGATCAGGTTCGACTATACTATCAACATAGCGCTTGGTTAGTTTTGCCATTAGATCACCCGCTCAAAATTGCCGAATCCGGAAGCCTATCGGAAGACCCGTGCAGCGTTTCGTAGCGTCAGTAGTGCTAGGCTGGCGATGGTTCGGTCAAGAATAAACCTTTTAAGTCATGCATTTATGAGCGTTCAGCGCGAATGAGCGACAACCGGCGAAACCCCGTTTTGGCGACTTTTAATCAGTAGGTCTCCGGTTCGAACCCGGACGGGCTCACCATTTTTAATTTTATAGTGCAGAAATGCGCTATGCGATAACGTAAGTGCCCCGGTCGGTATATAGTCGCTAGTAGGAAAAATGGCGGGCAAGGGATGTGTTAACCCCATTTACCTGTCTAATCGACTTTCGTGTAAATATTGGTCCTGTACCCTCGTGATGAGCGAATGTTGACGCGTCCGATAGGGTGTCTTTTGAGCCACACATTCTGCACAGATTCGATTTTTGTTGTCTGTAGCGAAATACACTACCTATAAGTGAATTAACGTTTTGGTAAAATGTTGGTGAGCATCGGGGGTAATCCTTCTTAGAGGGCCGATGCCGATTCCGACTAGGATGTGTGGGTTGGTCCTTGTTCAAGCGACTTGAAGTTATTCTTGTGGTGGTATGCCTTTGCGTGACCTTTGGGGTCTATGCGCGGGGTATGCAGGTCATTAACAACACGGCTGCAACAGAAATGCGGCGTGTCACGGAAGACAGTATTCAAACGCTGCAAGTCCGAATGAATACCTATCTGCAAAGTCTGAATGCCGCAGCAGGGATGATGCATACCTCGGAAAATTTGGAATATGATGACTTCGAGGTCTTTGTCGACAGCCTGAATTTGCAAGAAAACCTGCCGGGACTCAGCGGAATCGGATTTATCGAAGCTGTCCCGAGCGCGCAAATGCCGGCCTATGTTGCGGATCTGCGCACCAATGGCCTGACTGACTTTAGCGTTCATCCCAAGACCGATAGCGACGTCAAATACATCATCAAATACATCGCACCTATTGCAACCAACGCCGAAGCACTCGGCCTTGATATCACCTTTGAGAAGGGGCGTAGGGAAGCCGCAGAGCGCGCGCGCGACATGCGGTCGCCGCAACTGACACAGCGCATTGTCCTTGTGCAGGATGAAACCAAGCAGCCCGGCTTTTTGCTGCTGAACCCGGTGTTTTACCAAAAAGGACCGCGCGAGGGGGAATTTCGGGGCTGGGTCTATTCACCTTTTGTGGGCAAGAAGGCGATGCAGAACCTGACGCTGAATCAAAGCAAAATGTATGATTTTCAGGTGTATGAAGGGATCGGCACCGACCCGGAGATGCTTATCCACGGCAGTGACCTTAGCGATGAGGTGGCTGGGCAATACAGCACGCAATACACGACCAGTTTCTTTGGCCGACCTTGGACGATCCACTATCAAAGCACAAAATACTTTGATGATTTTTTCCCCGGCCGCGCGCCGCTTTTGTTGTTTTTGGCAGGGATCTTGTTGACGGGTATGATGGCTGTGGCGCTGCGCGAAATTCGCTTGCGTGGCAATTCCATGGAAGAGATCGCAGCGCTACGTGCCAAGCAGATCAGTGCGCGTGAAGAAGAGAACAAATCGATTATGGAAAACACGGTAGTGGCCGTGCTTATTCTTGATGAGAACCGCAAGATATTGTCCGCCAATTGTGCTGCGGTAGAATGTTTCGGCTGTAAGGATTTTAACGAAATGGGGGGTGTGCCCCTTGGTCAGTTTGTGACTGAGGTGTCTGATATCCCCAGCAACAGCGGTTATAATGCCGTGGGCAAAACGATGGGCGGCGGCAAGCTTTACCTTGATCTGCAGCAAAATGGTTGGGTGACGTTGAACGGTGTGCGCCGCACGACGGCCATCGTGCGCGACGTCACCGTCGAGATGGGCGCGGTCAAGGAGTTGGCCATCACCAAGCAGCGCTATGATATGGCTCTTGATGGCTCAGAAATTGGCGTATTCGAAGTCAACTTGCGCACCGGTAGCTCTGTCGTTTCGCAAACATGGCGCAAGATTATGCAGGTAGATGAGGACGAAGAAGATACCCAAGGCATCTTTATGAATCGTATCCACCCTGACGATCTGCCCGATCTGTTTGAAGCGGACAGAAAATGTATCATGGGGGAAACCGGAAGGTCGGTTACCGAATACCGGATGGGCTTTGGGGATGGCTGGCGCTGGATGCTTTCTGATGCGGTTGTGATCGAACGGGATGACACCGGGACGGCAGTGCGCATGGTTGGCACCCAGACGGACATCACAGAGCTTCGACATTCCCGCAATGCGCTTGAGGCAAGTGAAGTGCGGTTCCGCACGGTGGTTGAGGCGGCACCAGTCGGTATGGCTATCCTTGACGATCAAGGCCGATTCGTCGCTGTCAACGGGGCGATGTGCGCCCTGACAGGGTACACAGAACCCGAGATGTTGGACGAATTAACGATGATGCGGATTGTCCCAAGCGATGACATGAGGCGGATGCGCAAAGCCTTGTTGGCGGCAACAGAAATGGATGTTCAAGAGGTTTACCGCGAAGAGCATCGGATCATGCCCAAGAATGGCGGCGAACGCTGGGGTCTGTTCAATATCACCTGGACCTATGACAAAAACGCGAATGCTCATGTTTATATCGCGCAAGTCGTTGACATCACAGACAAGAAAAAGCTCGACCAGATCAAAAGCGAATTCGTGTCGACAGTCAGCCATGAATTGCGCACGCCGCTGACATCGATCAAGGGGGCGCTTGGACTCATTGATGTATCCGCCCGCGAGAAGCTTCCCGAGACGACGATGCGGCTGATTGAAATCGCCCGCACCAATGCAGACAGGTTGACCAACATCGTCAATGATATTCTCGACCTCGAAAAGATTTCCTCGGGGGAGGTCGATTTTTATCTGGGGCCGGTGGATATCGGTGAGACCGTTGAGGCGGCTGTTCACGAAATGATGCCCTTCGCGCAGACCCATGACAACACATTGGTTTGCGAGCTTCCCGATACGCCGGTTTTCGCAACCGCAGATCGCAGCCGCACGGTGCAAGTTTTGGCTAATTTGATTTCGAATGCCTGCAAATACTCGTCGGAACATACCGAGGTGTGCATAAAGCTCGAACAGCTGGACGATGTCGCCATCATCTATGTCCAAAACAGAGGGCCGGGCGTTCCGGAATCCTTTCGCAATCGGATCTTTCAGGCTTTTTCGCAAGCGGATGGGTCGGATACCCGCGCTAAGGGCGGCACCGGATTGGGGCTCAACATCACCCGGCAGATTGTCAAGCGGCAGGGAGGCGAGATCGGCTTTGAAAGCATGCCGGGTGGGCTGACTGTGTTTTGGTTCACCTGTCCTATCGCAAAAGCCGTTGAAGTGTCCGAGCGCCCGGAACTTTTCGGGCCCGAGACCTGGACGGGCCGCCGGTTGCAGATCTTGCATGTAGAAGACGACGAGGATTTTGCAGAAGTCATCCGCACCGGGCTTGATCCCCTAGCCGATGTGAGGAACGTGACCAGAGTAGCCAAAGCACGCAAGATGCTGACCGAAGGCCCGCTGGATGTGATCATATTGGACTGGAAGCTTCCAGATGGTGATGCCACTGTCTTGCTTGAGGAAATCGGCAGGACCCAAGCGCATGCGCGGATTATCAGCCTATCGTCTGATGCTGCCCACAAGAAGGATCACCGGGTAAACGTGAACCTTGTGAAATCGCAAACAGAGATCGCCCATCTTATTGCCTGTGTCTCTGATTTAACGAGAAAAGCAAGCTAACGCGCATAGTTGTGATGATGCATGGCCCATAAACGCCTTAAAAATGTCCAGAACTTTCGATCTATAGAACGCTAGGGAAGGCAAGTATTGCCTGCTGAATTACAGCAATTTCTCTGGAAGCTAAGGACATTTGGATGCCTAAAATAAAATTTGATGGACGAACAATTGCCGCTTTTTCGGCAGGGCTATTTCTGGCTGTTGCTTGGTACACCTTAAGCGGAGCGGTCCTGTCGGGCTGGCCTGCAGAAGTATTTCCCGTGATTGGGGCAGTCATTATTGCTGCGCTCATGTCAGCCTTTGCTGTGCGAAAGCCAGCCACCGCAATCCAGCACATCGGGGATGTATCCCTTGCCCAGCAGCTTCGGCTGCTGAAGACACATACGATGGTCAATGTCGTCGATACGCAAAACCTGCTGGTCGAAGTCAACGATCTGCTGCTGGAGGCGACCGGCTATTCCCGCGATGAACTGATCGGGCAACCGGTGTCAAAGCTTTATGCAAATGACGGCACAAGTTTCGCTGATCAGATCAGAGCTAAGCTGTGCAGCAAAGAAGGCTGGCAAGGCGAAACATTGCTGCGCAGACGGGACGGCACCATTTGCATCACCCAGACAACGGTCACTCCGTTGCTGGATTCTGACGGCAAATGGATCGGGTCAATCTCGGCGCGGACAGACATCACCAAAACAGTCGAACTGATTGCAGAGCGTGACATCGGGTTGACCCTGCACGAACTGCGCGATGATGTTTGGATCGTGGATGAAAAAACCGAGACATTGAAATACATGAACCGCGCGGCCAAGAACCGCTTTGGCTGGACCCCCACAAGCTATACAGACATTACCCTGACGCAGATGGCGCAAGAGCATGATTGTAAAGCGATCTTGGATGCCTGTGCCGCGCTGAAAGCGAACAAGGAAACATTCATCAAGCTGGAAGCCCACATTTTCGGGACAAAATTCGACGTTTCGACCAAATGGCTGCACCCGAATACGCCCAATGGCAGGTTCCTGATCATGCTTAATGACATAAGCGACCGGATGGCCGAAGAGCGCAAGCAGGCGGATTTTATTTCGATGGTCAGCCATGAATTACGGTCCCCGTTGACGTCGATCAAAGGGGCTATGGGGCTCTTGTTGTCCAGAGCAGCGGGGGAGCTTTCTCCCAAAGCCGAAGGATTGCTTGAGATCGCGCATCGGAACGCGGACCGTCTGGTGCTGATCATCAACGATATTCTGGACATGGAAAAGATATCATCCGGTCGATTGGATTTCGATATCAAGGAATTCGATGTGTCTGAAATGGTGAAAGAGGCAGTGCGGTCCAATTCGGCAATGCAGCAACGATCCGGCATGAACATCCGCTGTGTTGGCGTTGACGCGCCGCATATCGTCGAGACGGATCCAAACCGGATCATTCAGGTTTTGATCAATCTGCTGTCCAACGCGACCAAGTTTTCCAAACCCGGCGATACGGTCGAGGTTATGATTGAATCGCTGGCGTCTGGCGTGCGTGTAAGCGTGCGTGATGAAGGTTCGGGCATCCCTGAAAAAGATCAGCACAAGCTGTTTCAGCGGTTTGCCGATATGACAAATTCTGATCGTGTCGCCAAAGGCGGCACGGGGCTTGGGCTAAGCATTTGCAAGGCGATCGTTGAAAGCCTTGGCGGCACGATCGGCTTTGAAAGCCGGGAAGGCGAAGGCGCTACATTCATGTTTACACTACCCACCAGAATAAGTGATAAAGTCCAAGAACCAGTAAGGCCGATGCTGCGCAGCGTCGGTTGAGAGAACACAATGATTAAATTACTTCATGTTGAAGACGACGCGGACATCCGCGAGATCGCGAAAATGGCGCTGGAGCTTTCCGGCGAATTCGAGGTTGTGCAGTGCGATTGTGGCGAGGCCGCGCTGGAACGCGTGGCCGATTTTGCGCCTGATGTCCTGCTTCTTGATATGATGATGCCGGGAATGACGGGCCGTCAGACCCTTGAGCGGATGCGCGAAAACCCCGCCCTTGCAGACGTGCCGGCGATCTTTATGACCGCGCGGGCGCAGAACAGCGAACTGAACGAATTGCGTTCGATTGGTGCGACAGAGGTGATCAGCAAGCCATTTGATCCCATGTCCTTGGCAGATCAGATCAAGGCCGCGATCAGCTGAACCCTAGGCTGTGCCATTCGGTCTAATCTATTATATAATAATGATTGAAATAGTCTGGGCGGTTCCTGATTGCCCGCGCACTTTGACAGGCGCGTGGCCCTTGATCAGGCGTTAACGCTTTGCGGGTTCGCGGCGATCAACGCCTCTGATTCCTGCACGAACTGGTCGATCAGAAAGATCAGCGGCGAAGGGCAGATCGCCAGATCTGCATCAGGGCCGTTCAGGTGGGCGTCAATCTCAATTTCGCAAGCGCGTGCTTGGGTGCCGAGGTCTTTGAACCCCAGTGATCCCGCCGTACCCGCAATCTGGTGCAGGACAGTGCGTGCATTGTCTAGGTTGCTGTTGATTTCATCCAGTTCATCGCTTTCCCACGCAGTTAACGCATGTTCGGCGATGGCATATTGCCGGTCTTTCAGCATCTCCAGAAAACGATTGCGGATCCGCTCGATGCCGGGAAGTTCAAGCTTCTGCTGAATCATGCCAGGCGTCCTATTTGCCAAAAGTTCTGTTGGATGCGGGCGTATTCTTGCGCCGCAGCTTCGGCCGACATGTGGGCAATTGATACCGCATGCATCACGGACGAGGCATCGGATTTCCAGATCAGCCGTTCTGCCCGGCCTGCGCAAAGGCGTGGCTCGATCATCTGACCTTGGTTGTCGAACAGTTCGATTTGCGACAGCGCGATGTTGATGCTGTTTTCCAGCATCTTTGGTTCGGGGCTCCACCCGCTTTCAGTGATGCACAAAAAGGTCCCACTGCCAGCATAGGTCATCAGGAACTGGTGGCTTCCCAGCGTGTCCGAGATCACTTCGCTCACATCTGACAGCATGCTGTAAAATTCAAAGGGCGTCATTGCGCTATGAAAATTTTGGATATCACGGATCGTAAAGGCAAACACGGTTGACCCGAAAAGGTCGTTGCGCGTCAGATGCTGGATATAGTTTTCCATCGCCCTGAATTCGATAACATTGTCGACTTCGTAGATTGAAACAGGTTCGTGCAGTTGAATTGGCGGTGTGGCTTTGCCCGGTTCTGCTTTGAGTGCTTTGGTTGCAAAGACCTTGCGGGTCTTGCCGCGGTTTGATTCTACGACCCGCTCGACCAATCCAATCCGTGCCTGAAGTTCATTCACCTCGAAAGGCTTGGTGATGTAATCGGTTGCCCCGGCGGCAAATGCGGAATCAAAATATTGCTTTTCAGACATCGCCGTCAGCATCAGGATTGGCGCATCAAAGTAGCTGTCCATGGTACGGATTTGAGCGGCTAGCGCGATACCATCGCTGCCGGGCATCTGAATGTCCAACAAGAAACAATCAAAAGGTCTGCGCGTGTGGTCCTGCATTACCTTTAATGCATTTTCTGCACAGGATGCCGTGACCAGTTGGTGATCCGTCATCGACTCCACAAAGTGGGACAGCAACTCAAGAATAATCGGGTCATCGTCAACCGCCAGAATTTTCATCGTAAAGCCCCAGTAGATACCGTTTAAGGAATTGATATAGTAACGTCGTTGACTACAACCTGCTCGGGCATAATGGCGAAATTTGGGCAATCATCGTAAACGTTTTAGAAACTTTAAGACTTTTGTGATTGCGGGGAATAAACGCAACATAGCGGGGCTATTCCGATGCAAAGAGCCCCGCTATGTCAAAGCGCAGATGGATTAGGGGCGCGCAATGCGCCGACGGTATTCGACCCGTGGCACTTGCGACGTTGCAGTCGCAAGGCGTGTTTTCAGGCTTGTGTATCTACGCGGCGGTCCGACCTTCAAAGCATTTCAGGGAAATGCCTGCCTTTTGTAACGCGGATTTAACCGAGGCTGCGATATCCACGGCCTCTGGGGTATCCCCGTGCAGGCAGATGGTGTCGATGGCGGCGGGGATCTTCTTGCCGCTTTCGGTGATGATCGCACCGGCCTTGACCATGTTGACCATACGTTGGCCCGCAAGGGCCGCATCATGGATCACAGCGCCGGGCTTGGACCTGTCCACGAGCGTCGCGTTGTCATTATAGGCACGGTCGGCAAAGATTTCAGCGGCCCATTTGCAGCCCAATGCCTGTGCTGCGTCCTGTTGTGCCGTAGCGGCCAGCACCATGATGATCAGGTCTGGTGCCACGCTCAGGGCGGCTTCGTAGAGATCACGGGCAAGGGTTTCATCCTCTGACGCCATGTTCGCCAGCGCGCCGTGCAGTTTCAGGTGGCGCACTTGCGCGCCAACGCTGCGGGCCATGCCGACATTGGCGGCCACCTGATAGCGGACCTGATTTTGCAGCGTTGCACGCGGTATAGACATGCGATTGCGGCCAAAGCCTGCGATGTCCATGAAGCCCGGATGCGCGCCAATGCCGACGCCGTTCTCGTGTGCCATCTTCATTGTGGCTGCCATCACATCGGCGTCGCCAGCGTGGCCACCACAAGCGATGTTGGCCGAGCTGATAATTTTCAGCAAAGCCGCGTCATCGCCCATTTTCCACGGGCCAAAGCTTTCGCCCATATCGGCGTTTAGATCGACGGTGGTCATGTCAGATGTCCTTTTCAAACGGGTTGTCGATGGCCGAGGTAACGCCCCCGATCAATTGGTAGGAAAGTAGGTTTTTGATGGTCGCAGGATCGCGGATCAGGGCGGTCAGTTGGCCCGTTAACGCTTTGATATCGCGGCGGTGTTGGGTTTCAAGAGTTATGGCTTGTTCAAGGGTGATGAATTCAAACGTGATCTTGGTGCCCGCTGGTGCCTGCGCTACGCGGGGCAGATCGCGCGGGATCACGGTGCCGATACGGGGATAGCCGCCGGTGGTTTGCGATTCACCCATCAGCACAAAAGGGGCCCCATCTCCGGTGATCTGGATGTCGCCCGGCACGATGACTTCAGATAGGATCGTCAGCCCGCCTTCGGCATAAAACCCTGCGCCGTCGTGATCCATGCGCACGCCCATGCGGTTGGCGCGTGGGTCGCGCGCGAACTGCGTGGCGGTAAAACGGTCGCGTTCATCGGCCGTGAAGCGGTCGGTTTGCATGCTGGCGACCACACGCACCACACCGCCATCAAAGCGCGTGTCGCGGGGCAGTCGCATCCCCGTATCGCGGCTTTTGTCCGGACCAATCGGGAAACGGTCGCCAGATTTCAGCGCCGCACCCAGACCTGCGCTTAGGTGGCTGGCACGGGCACCCAAAACAGGCTCCGTCGCAATCCCGCCCCCAACGTGCAGATAGCCATAGGTACCCGACGTTGCCCCGCCGATGGTCAGCTTGGCCCCGGCGGGCAGCAAATGACTGGCGTTCCAAACGATGGTCTCGCCGTCGATATTGGCGGCCATGCTGGCACCTGTCAGGGCAATGCGCATGTCAGCGTCTGCGGTAAAGGTGCCGCCGGTGCCTGTCATCTCGATCACGGCCAGATCGGGGGATTGGCCCAGCAATGCGGCCCCCTCGTAAAGTGCGACCAGATCGGCAGCACCGCCTTTGGTCAGCCCTTGGGCCAACCAACCGGCGCGGCCACGGTCCTGGATCGTCAGGGCAGGGCCAGCCTGCACAATGGTGAGGGTTGTGGTCATGACAGCACCTCGGTCTCTGCGCCGCCGGCACCGGATGTGTCAGTCGACAAAATCTTGTCATACGCGCTGCGCGAGATGGACGGAAAGCAAAGCTCGTCCCCCGGTGACAGCGAAAACGGGCTGTCGCTGCGCGGTCGGAATGTCTTGAATGCGGTCTGCCCGATGTGGCGCCAGCCGGTGGGCGAGGCGTTGGTAAAAATGATCAACTGCCGGATCGCGACAATCAATGCGCCTGCGGGCACCGATTTCGTTAACGCCTGCTGGCGGGGGATATCCCAGTTTTTCGGCAGCTCGCCCATATAGGGCTGCCCTGGGGCAAAGCCGATGGTCAACACACGCACACGGGCTTGCGACAGCTGCGAAATGGCGGCGTCGGGATCAAGGCCTGCCAGTTCGGCGGCTTCCTCAAGCTGGGGGGCCAGATCGGTGCCATAGACAGTCGGGATATGCCAAAGTGTGCGGCCCGACGGCAAAGGGGCAGTGTACCAGTCTTGCGTGTCCAGCAGGTCATGCAGACGCGTCAGCATCGCGTCCAGCGGCTGGGTGACCAGATCGACTTGCAGAAAGGTCGACACCAGCGATGTGCTTGTTTCGGACACTTCGGGCCAATTGGCAGCGTCAATGGCGGCCCGAAAGGACAGAGCAGCACGGTTGGCTGGCTCTGACATGGTGTCGGCAAAGCTGATCAGAATACCCGTCAGGCCGACAGTTTGGATTTTGGGGAACTGGCTCATGATGGCCCTTGTCTGATGTTGTCTGGCAACCATGTGGCGATGTCGGGGAAAAAGATCAACACAAAGACCATCACCACCATGATTGCGAACATCGGCAATGCGGCCTTGGTGATATAGCCCATTTCATGGTCGGTCATGCCTTGCAGCACGAATAGGTTGAACCCGATGGGCGGGGTGATCTGGGCCATCTCGACGACGACAACGACGAAGATGCCGAACCAGATCAGATCGATCCCTGCATCGCGCACCATGGGTTCGACCACGGCCATGGTAAGCACTACGGATGAAATCCCGTCCAGAAACATGCCCAAGACGATGTAGAACACCAGCAGCGCCATCAGCAGTTCGAACCGCGACAGCTCCCACGAGGCGATGCCATCTGCCAATGCGCGCGGCAAACCGGTGAACCCCATCGACAGTTTCAAAAACGCCGCCCCCGCCAAGATCAACGCGATCATGGCCGATGTGCGCATCGCACCCATCAAGCTTTCTTGAAAGCTGTCCCAGTTCAGCGACCCCTGCAAAAGCGCCAGCACAAGCGCGCCGATCACCCCAATTGCGGCGGCTTCGGTCGCGGTGGCGAAACCCAGATACATCGACCCGATCACGACGGAAATCAGTGCAAAGACCGGCAGTAAAAACCGCGAGTTGCGCAGCTTGTCGGCAAAACTCATGTCGCGTTCAACCGTCGGGTTCCAGTCTTTGGAGGTGAGCGAGATAAACGCCACATAGGCCATGAACATCACCGCCAGAAACAGTCCGGGCAACACGCCTGCAAAGAACAGCTTGGTGATGCTTTCGTTGACGGTCACGCCGTAAACGATCAGCGCCAGCGACGGTGGGATCATCAGGCCAAGGGTCGCAGCACCGGCCAGCGTGCCGATGATCATTTTCTCGGGGTAATTGCGCGCACGCAATTCGGGAATCGACATCTTGCCCACGGTTGTCAATGTCGCGGCGGATGATCCGGACACGGCGGCAAAAACGGTGCAGCCGACGATATTGGTATGGACCAGTCCGCCGGGCAATTTGGCCAACCACGGTGAAAGACCTTTGAACATATCCTCGGACAGGCGGGTTCGAAATAGTATTTCCCCCATCCAGATAAACAGCGGCAGCGCAGTCAGGGTCCATGAACTGGAGCTGGCCCAGATCGTTGTGACCATGGCATCGCCAACAGGGCGCGTGGTGAACAGCTCCATCCCGACCCAAGCGACGCCCATCAAGGCAAGGCCGACCCAGACACCAGTACCGAGCAGAAAGAAAAGGACGACGAGGAAGAGGACGATTGCGTAGAGTTCAGTCATCGCATCACTCCCCAAAACTTTGATCGACAAGATCGCGGGTCAGGCGGTGTTCACCCTTAACGATCAGATTTACAAGATTGTCGGTCAGGGCAATGGCAAGGATCGCGCCGCCAACCACCATCACCGATTGCGGTATCCAAAGGGCGGTAGCGTCTTGTGCCTGGCTGACCTCGTTGAATTTCCACGACCAGTAAACGAACCAATAGGCGTAATAGGTGAAATACCACGCAATCGCCGCCGCCAGCCCGAAACACCAGATATCAAGCAACCGTTTTGGGCCGTTAGGCAGCGCGTTCAGCAGGACCGACACGCGGATGTGCGCGCCCCGGTTCAACGCATTCGCAAAGGCCAGAAAACTTGCCCCTGCCATCGCGTACCCGGCATAACTTGCGGCCCCGGGAAAGACTTCGCCGGTCCAGCGGGCAACCATTTGCACAACGATCAGCAACAGGATCGCGACAAGGCAAGCCGCAGCCAAAGCCCCGGAAATAAGGTAGAGTGCATCCAGCGATTTGCGCAGGGCTTTCATGGGAAATCTCCGTTTGGCGGAAAGAAATGGCGGCCCTTTTGATGGGGCCGCCAAAGGGATGCTTACTGCATCGACTTGTAACCATCGACGATGGTCTGGCCGTCGTCACCAGACGATTCCAGCCATTCCGACGTCATGGTGTCACCCACGGCGCGCAGGCCTGTCATCAGCTCTTCGCTTGCGGGTTCGACCTTCATGCCGCCCTCGCGCAGACCGTCATAGGTGAACTCGGTATAGTCCTTGGACGCTTGCAAACCGCGGGCTTCAGCCTCGGTTGCGCAGGTGGTGATGATGTCCTTGTTGGCGTCAGACACATCGGACCAGACGTCGTTGTTCACCATGACATAGTTGCGCGGCAGCCATGCATCGACCTCGTAGAAATTGGTCAGGCTTTCCCAAACCTTCTGGTCATAGCCCGTCGCACCGCTTGAAATCATCGATTCAGCAACGCCCGTGGCAAAGGCTTGGCTCAGCTCGGCAGCCTCGATCGTGACGGGCAACATGCCTGTCAATTCAGCCAGACGGCTGGTCGCGTTGTTATACGAGCGGAACTTGACGCCCTTCATATCCTCGACGCTGTTCACGTCTTTCTTGAAATACAGACCTTGGGGCGGCCATGGCACGTTATAAAGCAGGGTTAGGTTTTGTTCGGCCAGCAGTTCTTCGATCTTGGGCTTGGCGGCTTTCCACAGCTTGTCGGAATCGTCGAAAGAAGGCGCAAGGAACGGGATTGAATCAAAGCCGAACAGCGCATTTTCGTTCTGGTGACCGGACAACAGGCGTTCGCCCAACTGTACCTGACCAGTCTGGATGGCGCGTTTGATATCCGCCCCTGCGATCAGCGACCCGCCGGGGTGAACGGTGATCTCGATCTCTCCGGCAGTGCCATCGGTCACGCATTTGGCAAATGCCATCCCGTTTTCAGAATGAAAGTTGGACGCGGAATAGGCCATTGGCATGTCCCACTTTTCGGCGGCCAATGCGGGCAGCGCGCTGGTCATGGCGATTGCCGCAGTCGCGACGCCTGTCATCAGTTTATTGGTCAGTTTCATGTCACTCTCCTTGTTGGTGATTTGGGTGGTTCAGACGTTGCTGAACCGTTGTGGGTGATAGGGTTTCATGTCGGTATTCGTCGGCTGATCCATGATCATGCCTGCAATCAGCCGACCGGTTTTTGGCCCGCCGGTCAGCCCGATATGATGATGCCCAAAGGCGGTATAGACCCGGCTGGTCCCAACCTGCCCGATCAGGGGCAGGCTGTCGCTGGGGGCGGGTCTATGCCCCAGCCATTCGATTTCATTTGCGGCTTTGAGGTTCGGAAACGCCGCCTTGGCCTGACGGCGCAGCAATGCAAGCGGTGCCTTGGAAGGTCCCGCATCCAGCCCGCCAAACTCAAGGATACCTGCGCAGCGGACGCCCTGTGCCATCGGAGTGGCCACGAATTTACCGCTTGATATCATGATGGGGCGTGTCGGCCCGCCGGTCGCATCCTCGAATATCACGTGATAGCCGCGTTCGGATTCCAGCGGCACGTTCAGGCCCAGCTTGGCCATCAGCGGCTTTGACCACACGCCTGTGGCAAGCACGATATCATCGCAGGCCACAGTGCCTTGGGCGGTTTGCACGGCCGCCACAGTGCCATCGGTCAGGTCGAAATCCTTGACCTCGGCTTGCATTATTGTGCCGCCAGCGCGCTCAAACGCTTGTGCCAAAGCGGCGACATAGCCCCCCGGATCGCGGATAAAGCCGTGATCCTTGAGCGTCGCGAGGCAGGTGATTTCAGACCCTAATGCAGGCTCATAGTCATGCACGTCCCCGCCTTCGATCAACTGCGGGGTAAACCCGGCCTGCGCCCGCAGCGCCCATGTATAGGCCTCGGCCTCAAAATCCTCGTGCTTGCGATAGGCAAAGACATAGTCGCTGTCGGTGACCCAATCGGACAGGCCTAGATCAGCGGTCAGGCTTTTGTGTTGCTCCACGCTGTCGCTGACAATCGGCGTGAGGGCCGATGAAATGCGCCGCGTGTCGGCGTCATTCGCATAGCCCATGTATTTCACCAACCATGGCAGCAGGCGCGGCAGATAGGAAAGACGCAGATACAGCGGCACATCGCGGTCCAGCAGCATGAACGGTGCCTTGCGCAGCAAACCTGGCCCAGTGACCGGAGCAACCCCAGACGCCGCCAACACCCCTGCGTTGCCGTGGGACGTGCCCTTGCCGGGGCCAGTGCGGTCAATAATCGTGACCTGCGCACCGGCGCGTTGCAGCCAGATCGCAGACGAAACGCCAACAATACCGGCACCAATCACCACGACATGACGGGTCAACGGCAGCATCTTTGAAAAAAGTAGGAGAGGGTGCGCATGGGTATGATTCCTTTGCGCTCACTTTGGCATAGAAACGCACTTCGTCAATAAAATGTTTACAAATTGTCATCGTTAATTTGATCAAGGCTGGTTTTGTGCAAAAAACAGTCAGCTTTCGTGAATCTTGTGCTAGCGCAGCCAGCCGTCTTCAAAGGTAATCTTTGACACACCTGCCAACCGGATCAGTCGTGCCAGCTCTGCCTCGAAAGCGGATTGTCTCGCTTTGCCCCAACGGGTGCCGGGTTCCACCCAAAGTGCGCGAACGACCAAGGTATCAAGACCACGAAACGCTTTCATATCAACCCGTGCGATAATGCTGTCGCCTTGCAGAATGGGGAAAACATAATAGCCATAGATCCGTTTGGCTTCTGGGACGAACATTTCGATCCGGTAGGAAAAGCCGAACAGACGCTCAGCGCGCTGGCGGTCGCGCAGCGCCGGATCAAACGGACTGAGCACGCGCAACCGCTGCGTTGGCGCGTTAAGCAGCGCTGGATCATCGCCAATGCCGGGGCGGGCATAGGCGCTGCGCGCGCTACCATCGGCGGCGATAACCTCGATCGGCTCCAGTTGCCCAAGCGCCAGTTCGCGGGTCACCCACTGCTTGGCCTCTGCGGGGGTGATATGGGCCCAGAACGCGGCCAATTCGGTGTGTGTTGCAAAGCCCAGCCGGTCCAGCGCGCCGCTACAGCACCAATCAATTGTTTGCGCATCATCCAGGGCGTGTGCCGGATCGCACAAATGGGTTTCCAGGACCCGTTCGGTCAGATCATAGCGCTTTTGAAACCCGTCCCGCCCGACCACATGCAGCGCGCCTGCGCGCCACAAATATTCAAGTGCAGTCTTGGACGGATGCCAGTCCCACCAGCCGCTGTTTGATCGTTTTTCGTCCTTGCCAACGTCCGCTGAACAGACGGGTCCCTGTTCGCGGATTTGATCCAAGACATTCTGAAGCTGCGATTCAAAATCATGCTGATGCCAGTTGCGATAGCGTTTGCGCAGGGTCGCAGCATCGCGTTTGCGGCGCATTTCCCAATAGGCGTAATAGGCCATCGGAACGACTGCGGCATCATGGGTCCAGTGTTCGAACAAGCCACCGTCGCGCTCATACAGCGTTTTCAACGCTTGGGGTCGGTACCTTGGCTTGCGCGCAAACAGGATTAGATCATGGGCGCGGGCGACTGTGTTGATGCTGTCCAACTGGACGAAACCCAATCCTTCGATCAGGCTCAGTAGGTCCGCGCCTTGGGCTGGCCCCGTTGGCGTATCGCTTAGTAAATGGCGGTGCAGAAATATCCGCCGGGCGTCGCGGTTGCCCAGCTTGCGTATGTTCATGAGTTGCGTTTGCGCCGCAATGTATCCCCCAAAGACAGGGTGGGCGTCATCGTGATTTGGCTTTGCAAATCGGGGTCCGGCGCATCAAGCGTGTCATTCAGAATAATCCGCGCTGCGGCCTGCCCGATTTCAAGGCGGCAGGCATCCATCGTGGCCAGTTGGCGCGGCAGACCTTGCAGCAGTTCGACATTGTTGAACCCCGCCAAACCGATTTGCCCCGGAATATCGATGCCTTGGTCAATCAAATACAGCAACCCGCCAGCACCGATCATGTCATTGGAATAATATAGAAAATCCAGATCAGGAGAGCGTTCCAACATCTCTTGCGTCATCTCGCGCCCTTTGGCGAGCGCGGAGCCACCGGAATAGAACGCGCGGTCTTCAATCTCGACCCCTGCTTTGGCAAGGCCTTCGGTAAAGCCTTCGAACCGTTTGCGCGCGCGGTGGTCCAAAGGCATCTTGGTGCCCATGAAACCGATGTGCTCATAACCTTCTTTCAGGATCGCCTTGGCCATTTCATTGCCCGCGCGCCGGTGCGAAATACCGACCATTGCATCAATTGGGCGTCCATCGACATCCATGATCTCGACCACGGGTATCCCTGCGTTTTTCAACATGGCGCGGGTGGCATCCGAATGCTCGAGCCCTGCGATGATCACGCCAGAAGGCCGCCAGGACAGCATCTCGTACAAGACGCGCTCTTCCTTTTCAGGCATGTAGTCCGTAACACCTACGACAGGCTGCAACGGCGTATCTTCGAGGACCTGATTGATGCCGTTCAGCACTTCGGGGAAAACCATGTTCGACAGCGACGGGATGATCACGGCGACCAGATTTACCCGTTGCGAGGCCAGCGATCCCGCGATCTGATTGGGCACATAGCCCAGTTCCTTGGCCGCTGCCAAAACACGGCGACGCGTGGCATCCGAAACATCACCCCTTTTACGCAGCACCCGGCTGACCGTCATTTCAGAAACCCCGCAGGCGTCAGAAACATCACGAAGGGTAAGCGGGCGTTTGGGGGGCTGTGACAAAGGCAATATCCTGCTGATAAAACTCTGTCTCACGCTAACGTAGATTGCCGCAATGACGCAAGTGACCTCAACCGTAATGCAGTCACGCATGTGCCAAGCATTCCAAAACGCGCCCTTTGGGCACCGTAAATCTGATCTGGAACCAGCCCTTCTTTTGCGATAGTAAAAAAACGTGGTCCCGTGGCTCAACTGGATAGAGCAGCCCCCTCCTAAGGGGCAGGTTATTGGTTCGAATCCAATCGGGGTCACCAACAACACCTGTAAAATATGGCTTATTTACAGGGCTTTGTGCAGGAGCGTGCAGAAAGTCCCGTGAGCTTTCGCGCCGAATTCTGCTGAAACGGCGGAAATCTCGTACAAATCCTGTACAAAATTCGCACGTCTTTGCGTACTTTGGGGCTTTCCGATGAGCTGGCGGGTCGCAAACACGTGCGCGGAACGGAAGTTCGGCAGCGCAACGCGCAAGCAGATCATCATGTTCTTGGCCGACAAGGCGTCAGACGATGGTTCGGGCATCTGGTGTTCGAAGGGCACAATCCAGCGGCACACCGAACTGGGGGAGACCACCGTTAAGAGAACCGTGCGCGCGTTCCTGAAGGAAGGCATCCTGGTCGAGACCGGTGTACGCACTTGCAAGAACGGTTTCACCGTCGTCTACCGGATCGATTTGGCCAAGGTCGATGCGCTGGAACCGACCGCAGAACCCGAAATTGAGACGGGGTCCACAGTGGCCCCCGTCCAGTCTGGCCCCGGTACGGGGGCCACTGTGGCCGGGGTACCGGGGCCACCACGGCCCCCAAACCATCCTAAAACCATCCATAAACCACCTACGCGCAAGCGCGAGGCGGCGGAGGATGGAGAAGCTGAGAAGATTTTGGCTGCATATCCACCGGACCGATTGCGCGGAAAAGCGGCCTGTCTTGCCCAGATCGAAGAGGCCATGAAGAAAGGGATCAGGCCGGATGTCTTCCTTCAAGCCGTGCGCTCCTACGCCACCGACAGCGAAGGTTTCACCCGCTCCAAGGTCTGCTTTTCCGACAACTGGTTTCAGTCGCGGCGCTGGCAAGCCTATGTTGAGAAGCAGGCGGAAGATCGAGAAAAGGCGACGGCGTTGGGGGCCGATCATCGCGCTCGACTGGCTTGCTGGATCAGCGATAGCCACCCGATGTGCAAACACATCACGCCGACGCAGGTCGCAGATTTGCTTGCCTTAAATCTGGTGACAAGGACGCAAATCCAAGCCGCAGGCCTCAGATCATGACCGCAACCGATCCGACAGAAGAGCAAACAGCAAGGCGACCCATGTCATACGCTGGCGCTGCTGACACGGGACCTTGCGAGGGGCGGCAAGCCTCCCCTTCGAACCCCACCGGCGCGGGAAAAGCCCGCACCAAAGAGCCGCTGACCGAAACCTTCGTCTTCCGGTGCACAGCGGCAGAGAAGGCCCAGTTGCGCGCCAAGGCCAAGGCTGCTGGCCTGCCCGCTGCGACCTTGCTGCGTGAGGCGCTTGGCCTGACCGAGGCCCGCCGCCGCAAGCCGATCCCCCGCGTCGATCCGGCGCTGGTGCTGGCGGTGGGGCGCATTGGCGGCAACCTCAACCAGATTGCTCGCTGGCTGAACCGCGCAATGCAGGTTGGCCGTGTTGACCTCGACGCGCTGACCGTTGCCCGCCGCCTGCTGACCATCGAGCGCCAGCTTGCCCAGATCGTCGAGGCCGCGCGCCGATGCTGATCAAGTTCTTCCGCAACGGCAAAGGCGCGGGCGCTGGTCCGGTTGGCTACCTCGTCGCGGACAAGGTGCTGGCCTATGACGACAATCGCGACCTGATCCGCGATGCAGACGGCCAGCCGATGACGGTCACGCGGGAACCTTTGCCCGAGGCTCTACGCGGTAATCCCGACCGCACCGAAGCCCTGATCGATGCAAGCCGCCACCAGTGGACCTACCGTGCGGGCGTGATCAGCTTTGCCGCCGAGGATGCCCCAACCGAAGAACAGCAGGTCGAGGTCATGGACGGATTCGAGCATCTGGCCTTCGCGGGGCTGGACCCGACGCAATATGACATGCTTTGGGTCCGACATACCCACGAAGACCGCGTCGAGCTTCACTTCTGCACGCCGCGCTTGGAGTTGACCTCGGGCCGGAGCCTGAACATTGCGCCGCCCGGCTATCAGAACGCCTTCGACAGCCTGCGCGACGTGATGAACCAGCGCCACAGCTGGGCCGACCCGATGGAGTTGGAGCGGGTCCAAGAGGTCCGCGACACCGTCGAGACCCCAACCCGCGCGCAGGGGCGCGACGAGTTGCATGCGTGGCTGCAAGACCAGATCAGCGTCGGCCTGATCACCGACCGCGCAAGCATGCTCGACGCCCTTGCCGATGCAGGCTTCGACCTGCCCCGCGTCGGCAAAGCCTACCTAACAGCTCAAGACCCCGACACCGGCGAACGCTGGCGTTTGAAAGGAGAGATTTTCCATGAAAACTGGCAAGCCGACCCGGCTGAGCGAGAAGCTGAACGCGGAACTGGACACGATCCGGCAGGACTACGCCGCCTCGATGGCATCGCAATTGAAGAGCTTCAGGACCGATTTGAACAGCATTGCGACCAACGCGCAGCATACAATCGAGATCGATACCCGCACCTTTCTGCGACAGAACAAGAGCTGGCTGACGATCTCGCCCTGGCTGATCACGGGGACGTTCTTGCTGGGGATTGTGTGTACTATTGGAAGCTGGCGAGACGAGGGAAGACTGGAAGCTTGGCGGCTAAGTCAGCATAACAACACAAAGGCAATATATGGCTGGCTCGAGCCTTACGCTGCCGCAGGGCATATCGTAACCCTCGGAAAGGACGGATCATGCCTCGGATGCGGGCTCGATCAACTCGGACAAAACAAACTTTCAGCGACAGAATGGAACGGTCGGACTACACGTCTTTTCGAACCTGGCTGCAGTACTGAGTTTCAACCATACGGAGCGACGGGCCTAGCGCAGTTGCAGGAAGACCATCTGCAAGCGGGCTGGTATCCAATACCTATCCGCGCACCAAGCAGGGCGTCATGGGTTCTTCACTGAATTAGTTGTCCGGCAAGGTGTCGATCCCGTAACTGCGGCCAAAGCTGGTCGCTGGGCTGACCCTAATTTGCCAATGCGCATTT
>Ga0209095_1000090_pt1 | contig 54092 bp, 51 predicted proteins | sample COGITO_mtgs_1104_3_FD_184795 | JGI IMG/M metagenome (GOLD analysis project Ga0209095, IMG submission 184795) | Pelagic marine microbial communities from North Sea - COGITO_mtgs_110404 (SPAdes) (version 2) | ecosystem: Environmental > Aquatic > Marine > Epipelagic ... | reverse complement strand
TATTTTTTTTTTCATTTTTTTTTAAAAAATTTTTTGCTTATTGCAAAACACTCATTTTTAAGTTCTAAAATATTATTTTTAATTTTGATTTGTTTCATGAGCTTGTTATTATTTAATGTAAAACTATCATTATTAAAACTATTTTTTATATTAATAACTTTAATTTTTTTTGTATTGTGAAAGTTTAACCAAGCAATTAATTGGTTTATATAGATTTTCTTTCCTAAAGATATATTAAATATTCCAAAAGAATCTTTTTTAATCAATTCATAAACAATTTGATTAAATTTGCTAATAGAAATAAAATCTTTGTATATCTTCTTATTATTATTATAAATATAACCTTTTTTTGCCATTTCAAAAAAAATATCACTAAAAGTATTATGAAGTTTTCTTTTATTTTTATTTGGCATACTAATAATATTACAAATCCTTAGAATTAATACCCTTGCTCCAAGTATCTTGTTTACTGAAGCTTCGGATATAACTTTATTAATTGAATAGTTACAATTTGGTTCTTTTTTATCTAGTTCTTTAATATTAAATTTAGGTTTAAAAATTTTCCTAGTACTTAACATAATCAATTTAGTCTTTAAATTTATAATTTTTTTAGCAATTATAAAATCATTATCATTTTTATTAGCATATTTATTTTTTACAAATTTTTGATTGGATGTACAATTAATGATAATATCAAAACTATTTAAAAAATTTTTTTTAAGAAAACTTTCAAAACTAATTCTGTAAATATTTATTTTCCTACTTTTAAAGTAATTAAATAAGTTTTTGCCAATAAGTCCGTTTTGGCCAATAATTAATATTTTTTTTTTCATTTTATAAAAAAATAAATAAGATTTGTTAATAAGTAATCTAAATTCTTTGTATGATTTATTGTATTTTTATGAAAAAAATATTGAACATAATCATGAGCTTGTTTACGTCTTTTCCACCATGCAAATGATAAAAATCGAAAATTGGATGAAATCATACCTAGAGATTGTCTATAGTAGGTTAGATTTTTATTTAAAATATTAAAATCTTTTTTAATATATTTTAGATATAAACCAATCCTAAAATCCATCCAGATATCAGGAAAAAAATTAAAATTTATTTTCTTAAACATTTTAATAAATTCATCTCTTTTTATTACAATACAACTTTGAGGTGGAATATATGACCAATAATTTGTAAAAAAATTTTTTTTATTTTTAATCAATTTTAATTTATTTTTATATTTGTAAACAGGCAAATCAAACAATGAGGATATGTGTTTATTCTTAATAAAAAAATCAGTTATGATTTTTATTTTATTTTTTTTGAAAAAATCATCACTATCTAATAGAAATATAATTTCACCCTTACTTTTTTTAAAGGCTCTGTAATATGCATTCATTTGATTGTATGAACCATATCTTCCTCTTTTTTTATTTTTTATAATTTTAATATTTATATATTTATCTAATTTTTTTAATGAATCATCAGATGATCCATCGTCATGAATAATTATTTCTGTATTTCTATAGTTTTGTTTTTTTATAGAGTCGATGCACTCTTTTAAATACTGTTCATTATTGTAATTAGCGATTAATATTGATGCTTTTAAATTCTCAGTTTTTCTAATTTTTTTTAACATAAATGTATTCAAATGTTTTTCTAAACGGCATTTTAGTTTTATATATTTGAAAAAAACTATTCATTATAAGAAGATTATTAATATCTCTAAAAGTATAATTTTTGATAATCATGTTATCATAATGGTGTTCAAACATAATCATGTCTACTAACTGAATCTTTTTTTTTAAACCTTTTAAAATTTCATATTCATAGCCCTCTGTATCAATTTTAAGAAATGAAATTTTATTAATCTTATTTAAATTCATATAATCTTCTAATGTTGTAATTTTTACTTTTAAAATTTTATATTGTTTTTCCTTACTAAAATAATTCAGTAAATTAAATTTTTTTTTAAAATATGATGATTCTTCATCTATTTCTTTCATTGTAGAGGAGGAGCTCTCTTCAAATTGTTTAAAATTAATTTCTTTATTTTCGTTACCAAGTCCAATATTTTCTATTAGTATTTCAGTTTTATCAAATTTTTTTATGTAATGTTCTTTAATATTTTTTAATCTTAAAAAATTAATTGGACTTGGCTCAAATGAAATAATTTTTTTTACATTCATATTTTTAAGAAATAACTCTATAGATTCACCTTTATGTGCCCCTACATCAAATAATATATCTATTTTAGTTAAATTTTTTTTTGATAAAAATTTGATAATTTTTTTTTGATGAAAAAAATCAAAAAAACTTAATAGTAGTATGATAAATTTTTTAATCATGCACTCTATTATTAAAAATTATTTTTCCATACTTCATATATACTTTTTGTCCTTCCAAGCTACAATCTTCCCTTGAATTTAAACATTTGTTATACCTAGATATATGTCCTTCCATTTGTTTTTGAATACGGAAAATATCATTATCTAAATTATAAAAAGTTTCTTGTAATGGTTTGTATTTGTAAAAATTAATCTCTTTAACTATTCTATTAATATTCCTTATATTAAAAACTAGCGCAGTAAGTATGAGTAAAATAATAACTGATTTAACGTAATATTTGTAGTTTACATTATTTATGTCAAGCTTTAAGCAAACAGGAATAAAAATTAATAAAGCAATAATGCAATAACCACCATATCTTAATGCGGGATGATTATAAAACCATTCCACTCCTAAAATTATTATAATTATATATATTAAATAAAAAAATTTATTAATTTTTTTTTTTTTAACTTTAAAAAAGTGTTTTCTAAAAAAAAATACTACAATAGAAATTGTTACTATCAATCCTAAAATAAAATCACTAACCTTATTAAAGAAATAAATATCTATCCAATTTTTAACCCAGTTAAAGCCCTGTATATACTCTAAAGGATTTGACACTCTAGAAATTGGTGTGAGACCACCTTTCGACCATAGTTCATAGTGATTATTCATTTGAATAACCTGATCTTTGGCTATGCCCCAATTAAAATTATCAAAACAAGTAAAGCTTAAAGGATATATAATGCATCCTGTGTTTATAAAGTAAGTAAATAAAGTAAAAAATAACATTAACAAAAATATAGAAAAAAATTTGTTTATAAATAAAAAACTTATTGACTGGATATACGTTTGTTTTTTTGACTTTACAAAAAATAATAGAGGTATAAAAAAAGCTGCATACAGTATATAAAATGCTTTCAAAGATATTATAAGCGCTGCTAACAAATATAAATTAAATAAATCTTCACTTTTAATTCTCTTAAGACTTATAAAAATCATTAATTCAATTATCAATAAAAATATTAAAATTTGAGCCGATCTATCGGTTCCATGTTCTGCAATTCTATAAAAAAATATGTTAATAAAAATTATTGAAAATAAACTTAGATAATTTGTGACATTTATTTTTTTTTTTTTTAAATTTAAATATGAAAAAAAATTATCAATTTTTTTTAATAATATTATATTTGCAAAACCTAAAATATAAATGGATCCTAAATGAAATAAATAATATTTTGCATGAGGCAAATAAAACAATGAATTTAAATAAAATATTGAAGAGGGAGTTCTAAAACCGTGGTTAAATTGCCCAACACCAATATAAAAACTTTGTTGAGTTAGATAGTATGTGTAAGGAAAATGATAATATGGAAAATCATCATGATTTTTATATAAAAACAAAGAACTAGAAATTAAACAAAACACTAAAATAGTTAAAATAAATTCTTTTTTATAACTTGAAAAATTTTTAAACAGTTTTAAGAAAGATAAAATTAGACCAAGTGTGATTAATAAAATATTATGAATTTCTGAATGAGCTAATATAAAATTGCTTAAATAAGAATACAATAATAAGACAAATATACCAAATAATCCTGCATATCCTAAATTAATTGGAGATATTTGCTTTTTGAATATTCCTAAAAAAAAGAGTCCGTATCCTAATATAGAAATAAGAATCAAGAAATAATAGGCTATTAATATTAGTAAATTGAACACTAAAGTTGCTTATAAAGTAATTTAGATTGAATAACAGCAATTTCCTTATATTAATGCTTTTTCAAGATAGAAATATTTTAATGCATAACATCACTTTAATAATTCCAGCAAAAAATGAGTCCGAAAGTCTGCCTTCAGTTTTAAATGAATTAAAACAATATCCTTATAAAATTGATATTATCTTGCATTCTACAGATAGTGAAACAATTGGATCCATTAAAAATTATGATGTTAATATAATTTATCAAAAAAATTTTGGCTATGGTGATGCACTAATTCACGGCATCAACCAATGTAAAACTAAATACTTCGTCATCTTCAATGCTGATGGTTCTTTTAATCCATTAGAAATAGATAAAATGTATAAATCTTTAGACGCTAATAAATTAGATTTTATATTTGCTTCCAGATATGATGCTAATTCAGGAAGTGATGATGACACACTCTTAACCCTAATTGGAAATTATATTTTTACTTACATTGGTAAAATATTTTTTAGACTAAATATAAGTGACATTTTATATACTTTTATAATTGGCAATACTGAACAAGCCAAAAAGCTACATCTTAATCAAAAAGATTTTTCTTTTTGTGTTGAGCTTCCAATAAAAGCAAAAAAAATGAAAATGGAGTTGGGGTGCATCAATTCCTATGAAAGAAAAAGAATTGCAGGAAAGAAAAAGGTAAATGCTTTTAAGGATGGATTTTTAATTTTAAAATATATGATAAAATTATTTTTTATGAAGTCTTAAAATTATTTTTCTTTTAACAGTAAATTCTTATAAAGAAATACATAAATAATTATATTAAAAACTATTATAGAAATTTGTATTTTTGTATGATTATAAAAATGAGTAGCAATTCCAATTGATATTAAATTATAAAAATTAATCATCATACCTGTGGCTGTATTTAATAAAACAATATTTACGTTAAAAGTTTTTTTTAAATACAAAAAAATAATTTGGTGTAAATGATAAATATCGGGCTTCAGTGGCGATCTTGAAAAAGTTATTTTTCTCAATATTGAAAATAAATTTTCAAAAGCTGGATACCAAAGCAAACAAACAATAAAATATGGAGAAATATTATTATTAATTTGATATGTGTTAATTAGACACAAGGCAAATAATAATCCTAAAAAATATGCCCCTCCATCCCCAAGATAAAGTTTATTAAAAAAATTTAATATTAATAGAGCCAGTAATACAGGTATGAAGTTATAAAAATCTATAATTTTACTAATTTCAATATCATTTAAGTTAAGATAGTAAAGACTTGAAGAAATTATCAGGCAATATCCAATAAGTAATGTATTTACTCCATCTATAAAATTATAACCATTGATTACAATTAAAATGCAAAATATAGAAAATAAAATTTTGAAAATATCATACTTAAGCAATTGGTCTAAAAAATTTATTTTTGTTTCGGTAACTGTAATGGAAGAAAAATATACTACAATGCAAACAATTAAGGTTTGAACTATAAATCTTAATTTTGGTGAGTTAAATTTTTTTATATCAGAAAAAAAACCAAGTAAAAATATAAATATAACATAGCTAAAGATAATAAGATTTAGGTAATAGTAAGACGTGAGAATTAAAATTAAACCACCAGTTAGAGGTATGCTTTCTGAAGAAGTAAATCTTTGATGATTATCTCCTTGAAAATTTAAAAATAATTTTTTTTTTGTGAACACATAATTTAATATTGAAGCTAAAATTATGACTGAAATGAGTAATACTATATTCATTTATTCTTAATATCTTTTAAAAAATAGTTGAATGAAAGTAACATAAGAAATCCAAATGATTTTAATAAATTAAAATTCATATATTTTCTATAAACTAAATAACCATCATAAATTTTTTGTAGCTTTGATGAAGAAAGAGAGTTTTCTAATTTTCTCCATTTTGTCAAATTGTCCTTTAAAGCAAAAATTTTGTTATTATTAAGTGTTATTTTAAGCCAAAGAACATAATCCTCTTTGGTTTTAATATTAGCAAATTTTATCTTACTAGTGATTATTTCTTTTTTTAATACTACTGTTGATAAGCCTATATCACATGATTTTAGTAATAGTTTATAGCTCATATCTTTAGCATTTCTGCTTCCAATTATTTTATTGTTAGAATTAATAATAGTATAGGAAGTATGTGAGGCATTTATTCCATTTTTCTTCATAAAAAAAATTTGTTTTTTTAATTTATTTTTTTTCCATAAATCATCAGAATCTAAAAATGCTACAAAAATACCTTTACTTAATTTGATTCCTTTATTTCGTGATCTACCAGCACCTAAATTTTTTTTATTAATATAAATTTTAATTCTTTTATCTTTTTTTTTAATCTTTTTAAGTAAATTTAAATCTTCTTTATTTAAATCATCATAAATAATTATTATTTCTAAATTTTTATAAGTTTGATTTAAAACAGAATTAATACTTGAGATAATATATTCTTTTTTTTTATAATAGGGTATGATAACACTTATTAGATCCATTTAATTAGATTATTCTAATTTTATATTTAGTAAATAGAAATGAAAAAAAAGTTAATAATTTTTATGCCTTCTATAGAGGGAGGTGGAGTAGAAAAAAATCTATTTTTAGTAAGCAATTACCTTAGTAAAAAGATTAATCACGTAGCATTAATTACAATATCGAAAAAATATAAAAAAAAATTTAATAGCTCGATTGAATTTATTTCACTTATGTCAAACTATTGGGATAAATTAAGTAGAAGGAAAAAATATGTTTTGTCAATTTTTTTGCTTATTAAAGAAATACTTAAAAATAAAAATGTAATAGTATTTGCATTTCAAGCTAATATTTACTGTATTATTATATGTAAATTGTTTTCTATTAAGGTGATAGCAAGATCAAATTCAGCTCCAGCAGGTTGGTCAAAAAATATATTTAAAAGATTATTTTTTAAATTTTTTTTAAATCTTGCAGATAAAGTTATGGTAAACAGTATTCAATTTAAAAGAGATTTAAAAAAAGAATTCGATGTAAATGCAACATGTATTTACAATCCTTTAAATTATGATGAAATTTTAAAAAATTCTAAGAAAAAATCAAAAAAAATATTTTCCAATAAAAGACAATTAAAAATATTAAACATTGGAAGATTTACTGACCAGAAAGATCAAATGACCTTTTTAAAGGCCCTGAATCAAATTAAAGAAATTATTAAATTTGAAGCAATTATTGTTGGACGTGGTAGATTACACAAAAATTTATTAGAATACATAGAAAGAAATGAATTAACCAATTTTGTAAAAATAATTAATTTTGTAGAAAATCCTTTTACACTTTTAAAACAAACTGAATTATTTATTCTTTCATCTAAATATGAGGGTTTACCTAATGTATTATTGGAAGCTTTAACATTAAGAAAATTTATTATTTCTTCTAATTGCCCTACAGGTCCAAAAGAAATTTTATTGAATGGTAAGGGGGGTCTTTTATTTAATGTTGGGAATCACAATCAGCTGTCCAAAAAAATTTTATATTATGTGAAAAATAAGAAAAAATGTTTGAAAATGTTACAGTATGCAATACAAAATTTATACAGATTTGATTATCAGAAAAATCTCAAAAAATATTTAAATTTAGTTAATCAAATAATTTAATCTAAATTTCAATTTAATATATTTTTTAAAATAAGAAAATGTCGAAATTTTGTATATTGTTTTGTTTTCTTTTTAGTTTCAAATTTATGTCTTTTTATATTTTTTAAGTTAGCATATTTTGTTAAACTCCTAAATAATTCACCACTGACACCATTTTTAAATAAAATTCCATACTTTCCCTCTGAAAGGAACTCTGTAGGACCATTAGGACAATTAGAAGAAATTATAAATAAGTTTGATAAAGCAGCCTCTACCATTACAAATCCAACCTCCTCCCATAAAGAGCTTAAAACAAAAGCTTCTCCTTTTTTAAAGTATTTAAAAACATTATTTACATGTCCAATTAAAAAAATATTTTTTTGAAGCTTATTATCAATAATTTGTTTTTCCAATTTATTTCTTTCCTCACCATCACCCAAAATCAATAAAACAAACTCATTGTTTTTTTTTAAGAAATTTGAAAATTCACTAATTAAATATGAAAAATTTTTTTGTCTTGTTAATCTTCCTGCAGCAAAAATTATTTTTTTATCATCAAATTTTTGAAGATTTTTGACTTTTGAATTTTTCTTGGAAATGAATTGTTTAATATCAATTATTGCATCAGGTAAAAAAGAAATTTTATTTTTATCAAATAAGTTTATATCAATAAGTTTATTCATTAGCTCTATAGATGGGCTTGTTACCATATATAATTTAGTTGATATAATTTTCCAAAATGATTTTCTTATTAAATTCAATCTTGGCATACCTGAAATTCTTAATATAAATTTTGTATCTGTTTTTAATAAATTCATAACTGTTAAGGGTAAAGAGGTAATTAGATGAGCAATAAAATAATCAGGTTTATTGGATCTTATTAATTTAATAAGTGGAAAAAAACAGAGTAAAAAAATTATGATGTAAGAAAATCGGCTCTGTATATACCCATGTTTAGGAAGGTTCTTAAAAAATTTATATTTAAAATTAATAATTTTTACATGGTTGTCTTTAAAATAATCTAAATATTCATCCCACTCGCCACATGCATTGATTAAAGTAACATCAAAAAAATTTGACCCATATTGCATAGCTGATACAGCAGAATTTAATGTTGATTTAACAGTACCCACAGGGTTTAAACAGGGGGACCAGTAAAAAATTTTCTTTTTCATAAGAGATTAATACTTTACATATAAAATAAAAAATAAAAACAATGATATTAATTACTGGTAGTGCTGGCTATATAGGTTCTCAATTGTGTAAAGAGTTTGAAAAGTTGAAGATTAAATACATTGGAGTCGATTGTTTAAAGTATTCATACGAAAATAATATTCATAACAAGAAAAATTTTTTAAAATGTTGTATTTCAAATAAAGTAAAAATTACATCTATAATAAAACAAAAAAAAATAAAAACAATTATTCATGCAGCTGCTTACGCCTATGTAAATGATGCAGAAAAAAATAAAAAAAAATATAAAATCAATAATGTTATTAAAACTAAAAAATTTATTAACACTATTTTAGAATTAAAAATTAAAAATTTTATTTTTTTATCATCTTCGAATGTTTATTCTGAAAATAAAAAAATATACACAGAAAATAACAAAACAAATCCAAAAAACTACTACGGAAAAACAAAACTTATTATTGAAAAATTTCTTTTAAATAAAAAAAATATTTTTAACAATCTGATAATATTAAGATTATTTAATGTGGTAGGCTTAACAAAAAAATTTACGCCAATGAATTTTGGTGACTTAAAATATCAAAGGCTCTTATTTAAAGTTTTTTATAAAATGAATAAAAAATCTAGCATGCAATTAAATTATTTACATTTTAAAAAAAAAAAAATGATTTTTCCTACAAGGGATTTTATAGATATTAGAGATTTTTTGAATTTAATTATCAAAATAAATAAATCTTTTTTAAAAAAAAATGTAAAAAAGATATATAATGTAGGTAGTGGAATTTCTTATCAGTTAAACGATGTTATAAAAAAAATTAATTCAAGATCAAAAATAATGATTAATTATGAAAAAAATCACAAAAAAGAATATGAACACACACAAGCAAATATAATAAAAATCAAAAATGATTTTAACTGGTCACCTAAGAAAAATATTAAAGAAACATTAAGCTCATACTATAAAAACTTGATGTTCAGGTACTAGTTGATATGTTTTTTATTCGATTTAACCCAATTTATAAAATTATCTAAACCTACATTTATATTCGTATATTTTTTAAATTTTGTAATTTGATTAATTTTATAATTATCTCCATGTGTTTTATAAACATCAGCTATTTGCTTTGAACGTTTAATAATTTTGGGTTTTCCAAAGACCTTGTTTAATCTATCCAATATAAACCTTAAACTTACTGGGTTATTCGAGCACACATTAAGTATTAAGTGTTTATCTTTAATATTTTTATTTATTAATAGCCAAATATTATCAACGACATCTTTAACGTAGGTAAAGTCTCGATAATGCTTGCCATAATTGTTTAAATAAAAAGTTTTTTTCTTAAAAATTGCAATTATATATTTTAAAATTAGCATGTCTGGTCTTCCCCATTCACCATAAATTGTGAAAAATCTTAAGCCAATAAATTTCATGTTATAGTAATTTGAGTAAATTTCTGCAATTTCTTCATTATTTTTTTTACTTAATGAGTAAATATTTTTAGGATTAATTTTTTCACTTTCCTTCAATGGAAATATTTTTTTTTCTCCATAAACAGAACTAGATGACGCATAATAAACTTTTGAAATATTAAAAATTCTGGATAGTTCAGCTATATTGAAAAATCCAAGTATATTAGAATTAACATATTCTTTAGGATTTGAAATTGAATAACGCACACCTGCTTGAGCAGCTAAGTTTATCACAATATCAAACTTATTTTTTCTAAATATACTCTCTAGCTTTTTAAAATTTGATATATCTATTTTATAGAATTTAAATTTTTTATTATTTTTAAAAAAGCTTAGCCTTATTTTTTTATAGGGTACAGAGTAATAATTGTTTAAATTATCAATACCAATAATCTGAGAATTTTTATCTATTTTTAAAATTTTTTGGCATAAGTGAAATCCTAAAAAACCAGCACATCCTGTAATTAATATTTTCATTATTTAACTATTTTTTTTCTCCAGTAGTTTAAAATTTTATAAATTTCTAAAATCAAGAGCAATATAAAGCTTTGGCAGTTATTATATCTAATTTTCAATTGTTCAACAAATATTTTTGTATAATTTTTAATGTATTGTCAATTGATCCTCTGTCTGTAATGATATACTCATAATTTTTAAAATTTTAAGACAAAACACTTTTAATGGTGTTTTCTAAGTATTTTTCCTGATTTAAAATTACTGTAATTTTTGATAATAATAGTTTGAATATTTTTTTTCTTTGACCTCAATGCTCCAAGTAAATCATTTTTTTAACTTAAATTTATATAACGATCTAAAACTTTTCATTTAAATTATTTTAACTAATTATAAACAATGATAAAGAAGTATGAAAATTTAATAAAAAAATTATTCTAATACATATGAAATATAAAATAAAAAAAACAAATTATGAAATAGAATTTCTAAGAGCGATTTCAGTTTTGTTTGTCTTATTGTTTCATTTTGGCTTTAAAGGATTTAATGCTGGATTTATTGGGGTTGATATTTTTTTTGTAATTAGTGGTTACTTAATTACATCAATTATTTATAAAGATAAGAATTTATCATTAATAAAATTTTATGAACGAAGACTGAAACGCCTTCTACCAATAATTTTATTTACTTCACTTTTTACTTTATCTATTGGAATTTTTATACTATCTCCAATTCATTTTGAAAGATTAATTGGTTCGTCATTAACCTCGATTTTAGGAATATCAAATTTTTTCTTTTTTAATGAAGCAGGATACTTTGATCATGAAAAACTTTTTAAACCTTTACTTCATACATGGTCCTTATCAGTAGAAATACAATTTTATTTACTTTGGCCCTTTATCATAATTTTAATTAAAAAAAAATTTAAGAATATTGCTATTTTTTTTATTTCAACAATACTTATTTTATCTTTAATTGCTTCAACCATATACTCTCCAAGATCAACATCATTTTTTTATTTTACAGGATTTAGAATTTATGAATTTGCTTTTGGATCATTATTATTTTTTGTAACACTCAATAATAATCTAAAAAAAAATACGTCTTTATTTTTTGCTGGTATTTTTGTAATTTTTTTTTCACTCTTTAATTTTAATAGTACATTCAATTTTCCCGGGTTTTACGCTGTATTGCCTTGTATTGGGGCATTTTTAATAATTTATTCTAATTTTTCGAGTAACAATAAAAATTCAATAATTGCATCATCAATTATTAGATTTTTAGGTAGTCGAAGTTATACAATTTATATGCTCCACTGGCCTATACTTATATTTTATAGCTATGAGATGATGAATAAAGTAAATATTTATGAAAAAATTTTATTATTAGTATTTATTTTAATTATATCTAATATTATTTATATTTATTTCGAAACACCATTCAGATCCAAAAATAAAAATAAAGAAAATAATATTAAATTACTCCTATTATTTATTTTTTCATTTTTATTAATTTTAGTAACGAAAGTATATTTTGATTATAAAGAAAAAAATTTTTCAAAAAATAAATTTTATAATAATGAGATAATGCAAAAATCTCTTAATGGAATGAAATTAAGAAATGATTTGGAGGCTAAAATCAGGACAAAACAGAATGATGACCAAATCTACCAAACTAATGATAATAGAAAAAAAATTTTAGTACTTGGTAATAGTCATGCATTTGATTTTTTTTTCGCATTAAGAAATATAGAAAGTTATCAATCGAAATATAATTTTTTTTATTATGATTTTGATTATCTTTACTGTTTTAAGGAAAAATCAATTAGTGATAAAATTGTTAATTATATAAATTATCAAATATTTAATAAAAAAAATAGTTGCCAGATTGTTTTGAATGAAACTAATTTTAAATTTTTAAATGATTTGGATTATCTTATTCTAGCATCAAGATGGTCAGAAAAAACTGATTTTAAGGCACTTATAAATTACTTTAAAACTTTTAATCAAAATTTATTATTAGTTGGCAATAGTCAAAAATTTTATGATGTACCAACATTATATTTCAAAAAAGGAAGTGAAGTTAATTCTTTTGCTATAAACTATAATAATAATATAGAATTTATTAATGAAAAAATACTCTTGGCTATAAAAGATTCAGACATATCATTTTTTGACAAATCAAAGCTAAATTGTAATACCAAATGTGTTATTTTAGATCAAAATAATTTAGTTTATTCGGATAAAGATCATTGGTCTTTTGAAGGTATAAAATATTTTAGTAATAAATTAGAAAAAAACAATTTAGAAAAATATTTTCAAAAAAATTAATTTTTATAGTGAAATAACCTATAAAACATCATCAAAATATTTGGAATATTTGAAATTTTCCATAAAAAATTTATCTTTTTAAAAAGCAAATATGAATGAAATTTGTCTTTAATATTGTTTTTTTTTATATTTGAAAAAAAATAAAAACCATCATTGTGTATTTTGCTTTGAACATCAATACTATCTGGGGTTTGATAACAAATTCTTAACATTAACCTATTTTTTGATCTACAAAAACCACCTCTGTGATAAGTAGTAAAGCTGTCTACAAAAATTGCATCTCCTTGCTCTGCTTTGAAACAAGAAATTTTATCTTTAGAAAATTTTTCTGAAAATTTATTTAATTCAACTTTATTTCTTTGTCCTGGAGTAGCGTTCTCTAAAATATTTTTTAATTTGAAAAAAACACCCAAAGGTTCTTTTTTATTTACAAAGAAAAATGGTCCATTTTCATCATCTATATCTTCAATTGCCATAAATAAATCCAAACTCTTATATCCAAAATCATCTTTATGCCAAAGCATAGCTCCTCTTTCTTTTTTTTCTGGCACTGGAAAATTTAAAAATAAATAAATCTTTCCAATGATAGGGAAGACTTTTAAATACTTTGCAGCAGTTGAAACATTTTTTTTTGAAAGAGCGAAATTGATTATCTTATGCTTAGTTTCATCAGGTAAAAATTTAAACAAATCAATTCGATAATCTTCAAATTCATTATTTTTATATTTAGTTTTATTGTTATTAAATACCTCAATATATTTTTTTTGAAATTTATTATCAATAATATTACTTAATTCTTTAGCTAAATTAATATTATCTTGATCATTTTTTACAATAACTTTGTCAGAATTATTTAAACTGAAATAGGATTTTTTTTCTAAGAACCATTTATAGTAATAAATTTTACCTTGAAAATTTATAATAAATTCCCAGAAAAAGTCAAAAATAGGTTTAATTAAATATGATAAAAAATAATACCATATTAAGGTAGATTTAAATTTTTTTAAGTACAATATTAAATTATTAAACATAAATAAATTATTATATAAATTACTTTATATAAATTTGAATAAATATTCGCATATTAAAATGCCAAACTTCAAAATATTATAAGTTACCTTGATAAAAAATCAATAAATTATAATAAAAATAGTAATTCTTTTCCTTGGTCTTTTATAAGAAAAATTGAGACAAAAGAAATTCTTAAACTTGCTGGAAATTTAAAAAATCTTGTATGATCTGTTATTTAAATTTTCATTTGATTAATTTTTTAAAGTTTTTTAAAATCTTATATATAGCTATCAAGCTAATTAACACCAAGTTTTGACCATTATCATATCTGATCATCAACTCCTCCTTGAATTGTTTTCTAAATTGAATTTTACTAGAGAACCCTCCCCTTCTAAATATACCTATGAGTTCATTTTTTTTTGTAGAAAACCCTTTTAATTTTTTTTTTACAATCATTCGATAAAAATAATCATAGTCTGCGTGATATTTATATTTTGTATTGTATAATCCAACTTTTTTTGCTGCATCTCTTTTAATAAAAAAACCAGTTGAATGACTTGAATAAAATCCCCATGAATATCTAATCTTCTCGGGTCTATAACCGTGGAGTACTCCCCAATGTTTTTTTACACTTCCAAAAATGAAATCTTTATCTGGAGATGATTTTATAGACTTTGAGATAATTTCTAACGCTTTTGGAGTGTAAATATCATCTGAATTAATTATTCCTATGTATTTACCTCTTGCCAAAATCATTCCTTTATTAAAAGCGTAATATATTCCTTTATCCTTTTGACTAATCCAGTATGAAAGTTTATTTGAATATTTTTCAATAATTTTTATTGTCTTATCTTTTGATCCTCCATCAATAATTATATATTCATAATCTTTACATTTTTGTCTTAGGACACTTCTTATTGTTTGGTCTAAATGTTTCTCTTGATTGAGAACTACAGTGATAATTGTAAGTAAAGGTTTTTTTTGTATTTTTTTAAGGATTCTCTTGCCTCCCTCCTTATCATTTTTTTTTATCTTAAGACGATATAATGTTTTAAAAGTGTTATTTTTTGACATAAATCAATATATTAATTAAATACTTAATATATATAGTTTAAATTTAAACATAAAATTTATCAAAGATGGAAGTTATCCAATACATTATTAAAAATAAGCTGTTTAAAATTAAACCGATTGTTTTAATGCATATTGGATCTGCAGGGAGTAACTTCGTCAATTGGAAAAATATATCATCAAGTTCTATTTTGATTTCTGTAGATGGAAACGAGGCAGCAAAGAATAAAAATCATATGTTTTTAAAGGAAATAAATGACAATTCTATTATATCAAATAAAAATGGTTACTCTTCTTTTTATATAACAAAAGATTCTCATTGTTCAAGTTTGTTAAAGCCTCAAATGAAAAATATCAGAGATTGGTATTTAGCTCATAGATTTAAAGTAAAAAAAAAAATTAATGTAAAAACAATATCATTTAACAATTTTTTAAAAAAACAAAAAATAAAATATATCGATTGGCTTGTGATTGATGCTCAAGGAATGGATTTGAAGATATTGAAATCTTTAAATAAAAATATAAGGGATAAGATTTCAATAATAGATATAGAACCAGGTTTTTTTAATTTTTATGATAATGAAAGTAGCATTAGTGAAATATTTAAATATATGAATAGTAATAAATTTGAATTCAGTGAAATGAAATTTGGAAACAATTATAAAGTAAGTAGTAAAAATTTAAGTAATTTAGAGAAAAAGGTACTTTTTTCAAATTCTAATCCTTCTAAAAATTATTCAAATATAACATTTCAAAATCAAAGAAAATTTGAAAGAGCTAATTTAATTAAAACAATTTATTTAATAAATCAAAATAAAATATTTGAAGCTAAACACCATGTAAGTAAAAATTTTTTAGACATAAAAATAAAAAAAAATTTATTGTTAAAAATAAATAAAGAAGTTGCAAAAGAGAAATTTAAATTTTTTTTTATTATTCCTTTTCTAATCATAAAAAAAATTTTTAAAAAACTATGTCTTTAAAAATATTACATGTAAATTATAGTGATAGTAATGGTGGTGCTGCAATTGCAGTTCAAAGAATAATTCAGGCACAAAAATTAGAAGGTCTGAATCCGGTATTGCTTGTTGCAGAAAAAAATTCTAAAAATGATCAAGTTATTGGACCTAGCTCAACTCTTGAAGAAATTAAATGGAAATTACTATTATCAATTAATAGAAAATTTGAAAAGCTAGAAAAAAAAAAAAAATATGACTCAAATTCCTACAATTTAATTCCAAATAATATTGTAAAGAAAATAAATAAACTGGATTTTGATATTGTAAACCTTCATTGGATTGGAAATAATTTGATACCTATAAATGACATTAAAAAAATCAAAAAACCTATAGTATGGACTTTACATGATATGTGGCCATATACTGGATCTGAACATTATTCTCTAAACAATAGGTATATTGAGGGATATAATAAACAAAATAAACCTAATAATTTAAAAGGATTTGATATTGAAAGATATTGCTGGAATTTAAAAAAAAAACATTATCCGAAAAATCTTAATATAGTTGCAACAAGTGACTGGCAGTTAAAATCATCAAAAAATAGTTACTTATTTAAAAATTTCTTAATTGAAAAAATTCAAATTCCAATTGATGAATGTTTTTGGAAACCGATAGATAAAGATTATTCAAGAAAAGAATTAAATTTACCATTAAATAAAAAAATAGTTTTAATTGGTTCAGAAAAAATTGACTCAAAAAGAAAAGGATATTTTTTAATAAAAGATATTATTGAAAAGTTGGATATAGAAAATTTATCATTTGTTTTTTTTGGAAATATCAAAGAACAGAATAAATTAAAGAATTCAGAATTTGAAATAAATTATATAAAAAGTGTAAATCCAAATAGTTATGATCTTAAACTGATATATTCAGCAGCAGATTTATTTATCGCACCAAGTCTCCAAGAGTCTTTTGGACAAACTATTTTGGAGGCCTCTTGCTGTAATACTCCTTCAGTATGTTTTGCTAACAATGGTATCTCAGAAGTTATAAATCATAGATATAATGGTTATACTGCAAAAGAAAATGACATAGATGATTTTGCTAAAGGTATTGAATGGTGCTTAAAAAATATTTCTGTAAGTAGAATGGTAGAAAATAGAAATGATATGATCAATAAGTTTTCTTTAGAGGAAATAGGAAAAAAATACAACAATTTTTACTCAAACATTGTTTAAACAACTTTTGTAAATTTCAATGTAATTATTAGCAACTTTTTGAGCTTCAAACATTTTGGCTTTATTTCTGATTCTATCTCTATTAGTTGAGTGATCGTGTGATGATGCTAACCAATTAATACCCTCTAAAAGTTTACTTTCATCTATTTCGTTAACTACATATCCATCAAGCTTATGTTCTACAATTTCTGCTGCACTGGTCTCTTTAAAACAAACTATTGGTAGACCACAAGCCATAGCCTCAGCCCAAGTTTTTCCAAAAGCCTCCTGGATTGAAGCTGCAATAAACATGTCAGAACTTGAATAAATCAAATTAAGAAATTTTTGGTCAGATACATTTCCAAAGCTTTTATATTCAATTCCAATATCTTCTAGAATTTTATTAGACCAAAACTTACCAAAAATAATCAAAAAATATTTTGACTTATCTATTTTTTTTAAAGTTTGTAAAAAAATTTTCCATCCTTTTCTCTCTAACTGAGGGTTGTTGGCTCCAAAAAGAATGATTTTTTTATTTGTATTTATTTTGAGTATTGATTTTGCGTTTTCTTTTTCAATTAATTCAAAATTTTCAAAATCTATATTATTATAAACATTATTTATTTTAAAATCTTTAAGTACATAACTTTTTTCTGCTTTTTGTTTTAACCAATTACTAATTGAGATAAATTTAATACCTCGTTTAAATGATTTTTTTTTTAAATTCTGGATATATTTTGAAATAATTGAATTTTCATATTTTTTAAAATCCATTGTATAATGAGCCCCACCTGTAAAAGGCCACATATCTCTCATAGTCCAAACAATTGGTTTTTTTATTTTAGATATAGATTTTAAATTTATGAAGCCATCACTTAACCAATGTATATGAATTATGTCTGCATTTTTGTAATCCTGCAGTTTTGTGATGTCTGCTCCGAATAGTGCAAATGTAAACGTTGATCTTGGGCTAGGTAGAATTAATGATTTTAAAAATTTTTCAAAATAACAAAAACATTTATTCAAAATTTTTTCTAAATAATTAACATTAATAAACATTATATCTTTATAATTGTCAGATATAGATTCATTAGGACTATCGTTTAAGATTTTGGAATCTATTTTATTTTTTACAAGAGCTTTATGTAAAATGTAAGCACCCTTGAACGCACCACTTTTAAAATTTCCTCCTACAACATGTAATATCTTCATTTTAATTTAAAATTAAGATACTGATGGTTTAAAATAATCCTCATAGACCCTTTTTGAAATAATTATTACTTCAAAAATTATTGAAAATATAAGTGTACCAATTATTGTGTTGCCAAAAAAAGGTATTGCTAACACATAACATGCGATTAAGCCCTCTAAGGTGTAGCCATATGAACCATGAGACCAAACACCAAAATTTGTTATTATAAAAAATAAACATGCGCCTAATAATGCACCTAGTACTCTCTTAGTCATATTTGATATAAAGAATTTAGACATTAGTCCTATTAATACAATACTGCCCCATGTGAAAAAAGTAACTCCATGCAAGCCAATAATAAAATCTGTTATAATAAAACTAATCAGTAGGACAGGTAGAAATTTGACTCCCAATAAAAATGGCACATAAAAACTTAGCGCGAGTAAACTTGTAAAATTTGGAGGATGTGGAATAAACCGACTAGCAGCTAATGCTAAGAATATTCCAATAGAAATTTTTAAATGTTTCATTAAATGTTTTAACTAATACATTAATCTATTACAAGTTTTATAAAAAAAATTAAGTATAATCAAAAAAATATTATCTATATTAGATTGGTAAGTTCTGCTAAACCCAACCCTCAATTCCCTTCCATCTTGGCTATATGTAGCTGGTTTTTCATATCTTTCATTTAATAGATTAGATAAATTTATTTATATTAAGGTGCATGAATTACATGGGTTAAATGATTTTCTATTATTATTTAAATGACTTTCCCTTAATTTTTTATATTTGTCTGAATTCCATAAACTAGAAATATTAGTATTTGAATACTCCCCAACAGATAAATAAGACTTATAATCAGTATCACATGGATTTGTTTTTCCATCCCACCAAATAAACATTCTTCTCCATAAATCTGAACATGGTTCAATAACGTCATTTGAAGGTCTTAAATAAGTGTTTTCCCATGGATTATATTCTACAAAAGCTACTTGATCCACTAATTCACTCCATAAATTCTTCATAGACTCAAAATTTTGTTCTTTTGAAAATTTTACTCCTGAAACTCTCGATATGATTTTTTGTTTAGGGTAATATTTAAGTCTAATATTTTGAAATAATTCTAAATTTTTTAAAACTTTATTTAAGTCTCCATTTACTCTTATCTTTTTATATAAATCTTTATCTGCTGCATCTGCTGAAAAAACTATAGTTTGAACACTTCCTTGTAAAATTGCATGGCATTTTTTTTCATCTAAAAGAGAAGCATTAGTATTAACCTTTAAGTTGAGAAATTTATTTTTGGTATAATCTAGCATTTCAGTTATGCTTTTAGCAACTAATGGTTCTCCCCTAGAGGCCAAAGAGATAAATTCAATTTTTCCTTCAGCATCATCTATAATTTTTTTAAACAAATCTAATTCCATAGTTCCCATAAATCCGTTCTTTTTAGTTGTAAATGTTTTATCTGTTTCAAAACAGAATACACACCTATAATTACATATTGAAGAAGGTTCTATTTGAAGGCATGGTGGAAATTCATCTATAATTTTTTTCTTTGGAAAAATTTCATATCTATATCTATGAACTAAATAGTTTAATAATTTATTATCATCAATATTTTCTATTTCAGAAATTACGTTATCTGAAAGTTTAAAAATATTATGTCGATCTTGATTTGGATTTAAAAGATCTTTAATTGCAGTATCTAATAAAGATTTGTGAGAATTAGAAAGTGAATTAAAGTTATTTAAATTTTCTCTTTCCTTTAAAATTTTTTTAATAATAAATTTTTCATTTTTCTTTTCATTTTTATTGAAAGAATAAAAACTATTATGTTTTTTATAAATTTTATTTTGAAGATTTTTTTCTTTTAACATTTTTGTTTTTAAATCCTTTTTTTTTCAACCAGTGTTCTACAATAGGAATTTGCCATTCAAAATCAATATCCAGTCCAGACTCAGATTGTATTGGAGCTATTTTTTTCCCCATCCATTTTTGTGGCAAAAGTCCTTTTGAGAGGTTTTCTAGACAATTTGGTCGGACGACAGAAACCGACATATCTGCATAATACACGTCTCCTTGCGAGTCTCTATCACAATTTAATGTTTTTGGATTACCAAAAATATTAAATGGAACAAATGGTCTTAAAGTTCCATCTTTACTAAGTTTTCTTGCTCTTAATGGGCTCCACATATTATAAACAGAGGTAGAAACAGCAGAGTCAAACTTTTTATTTTTTTTCAAAATCTTTATACCCCTATCAATCATTTCACTATTTATTGTCGGTGCGTTTGCAAACAGTAAAACTAGAAATTTTATTTCATTTTTTTTTTTATTAAGTATTTTCTTTATTTCCTTATATCCATGTTCAAAAACATGATCTCCTAAAGCTTTATTATTTGCCAAACTTTTTGGTCTATTTATCAACTTAGCTCCATATTTTTTTGAAATTTTTTTAATAATTGGACAATCAGTAGAAACAAAGATTTTGTTTATATATTTAGAATTTTTGGCTGCGATCAATGGATACTCACAAACTCTTCTATTTAATAGAAACTTAATATTCTTATTTGGAAAACCTTGACTTCCAGCTCTTCCTATCATTAATGCGTAAATCATATTATTTTTTTAAGTAATTTATCATTTCTTGTATCCCATCATCTAAGTTTATCTCATTTTTTTTTTTAATAAAAATTCCATCATAAACTTTATAGGTGAATGGATTAACTTTGTAATGCAACATTTCCCTTTTCTGTTTTTTAAAAATAACATTTTTAGTTTTAGTTTTTTTTGCAATTAATTCTATTATTTTTTTTACCATCATTCTTTTATTACCCAAAATATTATAGTGTTTATTTTTTTTGTTTGACTCTAAAATTTTTATACAAATTTTTGCAGCATCCTTAACGTTTATGTAATTTCTTACATCTGAACCATCTCCTATCCTCACAATCTTTTTAAACTTGATTGCCTGTTTTATAAAGTTGTTGATTGGGTTAAAAAAATTTGCTCTAGTGCCATATAATGATCCAAATCTTAAGATTGAATAACTAATATTAAATTTCTCACTATAATTTTCAATTAAAGACTCTGAGGATCTTTTTGAAGTACTATAGAAACCGCCTTCCTTACTTCTTGCATAAATACTACTTGCATAAATGATCTTTTTTATTTTTTTATTTTTTCTCATGGCTTCTAAAATATTTGCCGTTCCTAATATATTGTATTTAATAGTTTTTATTGGATTCAAATTAGACTCCTCGATATCTGACACTGCAGCAAAATGTAAAATATAATTCATATTTTTAATTGCTCTTTTAACTTGAGTAAAATTAGAGATGTCTCCAATAAAAATTTTTTGTTTTCTTTTCAAATATTTGGATTTTTTTTTGTCAAATATTGTCACGTCGTAGTTAAGATCGGTTAATTGATCACAAATATGGCTACCTAAAAAACCAGAGCCACCAAATACTATTACTTTGTTTAAGTTTTTTGAAATTTTTTTTCCCATTTTAAATATTCTTAATTGTAAAATTATTTAAGTTCTTTCTTAAGCTCTTCGTATTCTTTTATTTTTTTTTTCATGAAATTTATAGTCAACTTAGTTTTTGTTTTTATTCCTTTAGGAGTCAAAATATAAAAGTAATTATATTTAGAGACTGGATTAAATCTATCTTTATTTTTGCTAAAATTTTGAATTTTAATTAAACCTTTTTTCTTTAGAGCTTTAAGGCAGTAGTTTGTTTTTCCAAGACTTAAGGCCAGCTCTACAGCTAATTTTCTTTGAGTAATTTTTGGGTCTGAGCTTATTTTTCTTAAAACATTAAATTGATCTGGTTCATTTTCTTTATTCATAATTTACTCTCTTTCATATATGCAATTCAACATTTGAGAAAATCTCTTTGATTTTGTTCCACTACTGCTTGCTAAAACTTTTGACTTCAAAATAAATTTTGCATCTTTTAATATCTTATCTGCAGAAATATATTGTTCTTCAAAACCTTCATTTAGTTCTACTTGAATACTTTTAATTTTCTCCTCCTGAAGATATCTATTAGCACCTTTCAAAATCAAGTGCTCAATACCATCAACATCAATCTTAATAAAGTTTGGAATATCAAGAATTTTTTTCTCGATCAGGTAATTTATTGAAGTTCCATAAATCTTATATTTATTTTGTTCATCAAAATTTCTACCTTCATAATTATATTCTTCACCGAAGGTATTTAATGCTCCTCCCTCTTCAAAATGTCCTTCTTTCAGACTTAAAAACTGATTATCTTTATCAGTCAAGGCTAATTGATTTATAATAACTTTTTCACTCAATTTATTAATACTTATATTTCTACTCAATATTACTAAATTACTAGTCGATGGTTCAAATGAAAAAACTTTTAAATTTTTATGTTTTGTTGAGGCATAAATTGAAAAAAGACCTACGTTAGCACCTATATCCCAAAATATAAAATTATCTAAATTGCCAAACCTACTAAAACTATCAATCCATTTTAATGTTCCTGGTTCTTTTGTAAAAAACCTATTGGCTCTTGATTTTGCAATTTGAGATGGAGTAAATAATTTTAACATTTCTCCATTTACATTGATTTTTTCATAAGAAGATCTTCTCAGATAATCATATAAATAATATCTAAAGTGTTTTTTTGAAAGTTTATTTAGTGCCTTATCAAAAAAAATTATTATTGTATAAATTATGTATGTAATTTTCTTAATCATTTACCAATTTCAGTAATTTTTATCTGTTTTCTTAAATTTAATTTTTCGATTAGTCTTTCTTTTTGATTGTTATCAAGTTTTATCCAATTTTTAATTTCATTGATATTTCTATTACAACCTATGCACAGACCATTACTAAGATCAATTTTACAAATTTTTTTGCAAGGTGAATTAATCATAACAATTAATACTTTCTTCTAATGTTAATGTTAAATTGTCTTCCGTCTTGACTGTAAGTTGCGGGTTTTTCATATCTTTCGTTAAGCAAATTTGAAACATTTAGTAAAAAATCTAATCCATAAAATTCTTTACTCATATTTGCATTAACGAGGTCCACACTTTTAACAAATTCATTTTTTGAACCTGTCCAATCTAAATGATCACCAATATATCTATAGTTTAAACCAAACTTTAATAATCCCAAATCTGGTAAATTTAAATTTCCAGAATAATCAAGTCCATATGATAAGTCTGGCCGTCTTGAATTAGGTCCATTTGTTTCAGTTCTACTTTTAGCAAAATGAGATACTAACGAAATCTTTTGATTTAAAAATTTATAGTATAATTCATTTTCTAATCCTTCCTGGGTTGTATCAGAAGTTTTGTTTTCATACGCTGTCCAACTTGAATTACTTTTAATACTGTCTTTAATTCTTGTTCTATAAGCAGTTGAATTAAAAACTAAATTTTCTGAAAATTTATACTCTCCAAAAATTTCATTAGTCTCACTTTTTTCTGGATTAATACCGGTATTACCTGAATGACCAAAGCTTGAGGATCCATATAATTCATAAAGACTTGGATTTTTAAGACCTGTTGAATGTGTTAATCTTATTTTTGCATCAGCTAATTTCTGGATAAAACTATATTTATATGTTTGATTACCACCAGTTTGTTTATGATCATCATTTCTAACATGCATAGAAAATAATTGATTATCATTTAATGAATATCCTACATTTCCATATAATCCAAAATTATTAACATGACCTTTTGTTTGTGATGTAAAGGTTGTGGTAGAGAAGTTACCCCAATCATATTTATATTCACCTCCATATCCAAATGACAATCCATTAGAAATTTTTCTTTCACTCTCAAATTTTGCAACTAAAGACTCACTATTATAAGTGTCTATTTTTCCAGTTTCCCTATAATCTCTATCGTAATTATGATAATGAAAATTTAATGAATTAAATGAAAATTTATTTTTATTTTCTAAACCTGCTTGTATCGCATACATATTGTTATCTGAAGTTACGCTCTCCTCTGCAGATTTTGTTTTATCGTAATCAGATTTTGTTTTTCTAGTATATATTACTGATTTAAATTTCAGTTTTTCACTAAACCATTTATTAGCATTTAGATTGAGTTGATAATTTTTACTTCCATCCGATTCAACTCCTTTTGCTATCGCACTATCTGTTACACTTTGATTAATAGCACCTTTGGCATTTATGTGCCAACCATTATCAGTGATCTTAGCAATGTTGCCATCAATGGAATTATTATTAGCATTAAAACCACTAAAAGAATAACTATTTTCATAATCGACATCTGTTATAAAATTTACCGCTCCCCCAATTGCATCAGGACCAAAATGTGCACCATTTGATCCTTTAAAAACTTCAACTTGTTGCACTGTTTGTAAAAAATCTTGGCCAAAGTCATGAATACCATTTGTGGCAGATTGATCATTAATGGGAATTCCATTTAAAAGTACAAGAGTGTGATTAGACTCGGACCCTCTTATAAAAACTGCTCCCGTTTGTCCAGTCGGACCATTTTGATAATAATCAATTCCTGAAACATATTTAATTAAATCTATTGTTGATTTAGCTCCAGAGTCTAGAATCATTTTTTTAGAAAAAGTTTTTTTATTAATTGAATTACTATTTAAATAAGATGTATTTGGGGTTTTTGATATTGTTAAACATTGAATTCCCTCTCTATTATCCCAATCACATTTAGATAATGATTCCGCGTTTAAAGTCGAAGTACAAAGTAGGATCAAAATTAAAGTTTTTCTTATCATCTTAAGTTTCCTTTTTTTAAAATTTTGTCTAGAGTATTAAAAAAAAGTGTCATTTGACTTGTCGAGCCATATGTTATTCTAAGAGAGTTGGGATAAGCTTTGAAATTACCAAGATGTCTTGAAGCAACTAGGATTTTTTTCTTTTTAAAAGATTTTAATAAAAATAAAATTTTCTTTTTATCAAAAAAGATATGAAAAAAATTTGCTTCTGTATTGGTAAATCTTAAATTTCTTTTTTCACACTGCTTATTAACTAATCTTTTACTATTCTTAATTTCCCTCAAATAACTAGCCCATATTTTCTTTTCTTTTAAGAAAAATTCAGCAGTTTTTACTGAAAAATATGAAATATCATGTGGTGGTCTTATTGAATTAATAGCATTAATGATTTTTGGATTAGAAATCATATAACCAATCCTTAATCCTGCTAGCCCAATACTTTTTGAAAAAGTTTTTAATATAATTAAATTTTTGAATTTCTTTACCATTCTCACAAGGCTTTTTTGGTTTGAAAATTCAATATATGCTTCATCAATTACAACAACTTTGTTATTCCTATCAGCAATTTTAAGTATTTGTAAAATTATATTTTTATCTAATAATTTTCCACTAGGACTATTGGGGTTTGCTAAATAAATAAATAAAGTTTTTTTATTAATAATCTTTTTAAATATTAAATCCTCAATTTTATTTTCATAAACTTTTTTAATTCCAAATTTATGAGTTTTACAATAAACTTCTACCATTCCATAAGTCGGATAAATAGAGATTAATTCTCCTTTTTGTCCTGAATAAATATCAAATATATATTTTATTCCCGCATCGGCACCTGGAATAAGATTAATATAATCTTTTTTAATATTTTCTTTTTTTCCTATTAAACTTAGCAGATTTTTTTTTGTAGAAGGATACGATTGCAGCAAACTGCTTGATATAAATTTTTTTAATTTATTAAGTTGATCTTTTTTAAAAGGAATTATTCTCTCATTTGCGTCCATTCTTAAATATAATTCTCTATTAATGGAATAATTAGAGACTCTTGATATTTTTTGTAAATAACGATTAAACATTTTAAATTTTAAGACCTTTAAATAAATTGTTAATAGATGAATTATTAGTTTGTATTGATGCCTCATGAGTATTAAAAGCATTATGAGCACTTAAAATACAATTATTCATTTTCCTTAATTGATTTCTTATTCCTAGAGGCTCATATTCAAATACATCTAAGCCAGCCCCTGCAATTTTTTTTTCTTTAAGAGCTTTTATGAGGAATGCTTCCTCTACAACAGGACCACGAGAAATGTTAATAAGGATTAAGTTTTTTTTCATTAAATGAAATTCTTTTTTTCCAATCATGTGAAAACTTTTTTTATTTAAGTCAACTGCTAAACACAAAAAATCAACTTTTTTAAAAAGATTTTTCTTAGTAAGAAATTTATAACCTGACTTTTTGATATTTCTTTTTAAACTTGTATTTATATCGTTGATAAAAATGTCAAAATTAAATCCTTTAGCTAAGTGAGCAATCCTTTTTCCAATTCTACCATAGCCTATAATACCCAACTTTTTTTCAGCAAGTTGAGATCCTTGAAATTTTTCCCACTTACCATTCCGTATTGACTTATCGGAGTCAAATAATTTACGTGATAAAGCAATTATCAATCCAATTGCATAAACTGATACACTTTCAGGAAATGCATTAGGTGAATTAAAAACTTTAATTTTATTTTCTTTTGCGTATTCAACCTCTATAGAATCCATACCAGCACCCCACTTAGAAATAACTTTTAGTTTTTTAGCCTTATCAATTACTTTTTTAGTTATTTCGTCATCACCACATAATATCCCATCATATTTATGAATAATTTTTAAAAGTGTTTTTTCTTTCACATTTTGTCTTTCTTGAATTAAATCAAATTTTATTTTTTTGTTTTTGAAAATATTTTTATATTTATCAATATTTTTAATGACATTTCGCCATGTAATTAAGATTCTATAATTTTGTTTTAGTATCATTTTATTTATTTTAAATTGTTGAGATATCTATATATGTTCAATTATTGAACATTATAATTTATAATTGATATCAATCAAGACTTATATAGCTTAATATGTTGGTAGGTTTATTATTTACGCATCAATAGTGTCTGGAACTGCTAAGGTTTTACCCTCTTGGGACTGATAGTCTTTTCTAAGTTGTTCTCTTAACTTAATTGACTCTGGAGAATCTGTTTCAGCTTGCTCAATATATTTCCATTTTGATTTTGGTAATGTTTGGTACAAACCAAAAGTTCTTGCTAGCCCGATAAGCTCATTTTTTGGTAATTGGGGTTGATCAAGCATACTATCCTCAGGTCTAGTAATATCGCAGATAGAATCAGGATCTTTTATATAGCCTTTTTTTACAGCTAAATCTCTTAATGGTGTACCATGATATGGTGCAAAAATAAATGCTCCTGTTTTTTCAACGTCTTCAGGTAGTAGTCTTGTAAACTCTATAGAATCAAAAACTAATTTTCTATTCTCCTCGGGCATTCCAATAATACAATTTCCATTGGTAATATATTTTTTTCCTGAGGTCATTTGAAAAGCATTAATCATTCTTTCATTCGTCAGTGATCTTTTCAAAATATCTTTTCTATAGCCCTCATTTCCATGCTCTATACCAAAGCTCATCCGTAACATATTCATTTCTTCTAATTTTTGCGCCCTTCTTTCAGTCATAGTTTCACATCTTGTATTCATCCAAAAAGGGATTTTAAAATCACAATACATTTCATATAGTTCATCAAATCTTTTTTCAGAGAGCGCCAAAAATGTGTCATCCAAAAAATATATTAGTTCTAAATCAAATTTTTTATGAAGAAACTCTAGCTCTTTTCTAACTCTAGCTATTGATTTTTTTCTTGCAAACATTTTTCCAACTTCCTCTTTATGGAGAGAAACTTGAGATGGTGAATTACAATAAGCGCATGTGTATGTGCAGCCTCTTTGGGTTTCTAAGCCTATAGTACGTCTTATTTTTCCTTGCATGGCTCTATAAATTGCATGATCATCAAATAAACTATAATCAGGAAATGGTGCATTTTCTAAATCTGCTAAGGGTCCCATGGTATTTTTGATTACATTTCCATTTTTTCTTATCCAAAAATTTCTTACTTTTTCCGGTTTTTCCTCTATTGCAAGACTCTTACATAATTCAACTATTGCGTCATCACCTTCTCCCCTACAAATATAATCTCCAATATTATCTTTTAAAATTAAATGAGGAGCAAAAGTTGCAAAGACACCTCCCCACATAATTGGAATTTTTTTCATTCTTTCAGGTAAAGATTTAATCATTTGTTTTGCAGTGGAGTAAGTATTTTCAACTACAGAAATTGCCATTAAATCAGGATTAAAATCCTCAATTTTTTTATGGAAGTCTTTTATCAAATCAGTTTTATGAACCGCACCCTTCTCTTTCCAATCAAACTCTTGAACGTAATCATGATATGCTTCATACTGTGCATTCACTTGATCAACATAAAAAGTAGTATCGAATAAATCAACTGTAAAACCTTCTCTTCTTAAAATTCCTGTTAAAAGACCAATTGAGTAGGGCATCATTTCACACATTTGAATATTTGGATAAATCAAAAGTATTTTAAAATTACTTAATTTTTTATAGGAATCTTTTTTTAACATAAAATATTTTAACCTCTATAGTAGTTTGCAAAAAAAATCATGCGATAATTTTGCCTTTCCATAAACGAATATCTGCATCTTTTGCCATTTTTTCATCTAAAGTGATTATTCTTTTTTTAAATTTTTGTTTCAATGCATAAATTAGATATTTATCAACACCTGCTCTAGGAGAATTGTCTTGATCAACCTCTCTCTCGCTTTTGTAAAATTGTGGACCTCCATCTAAACCAATCCCAGAAATAATTATGTCTGAATTTTCATTTTCATTTAGAGCAAGTAATATAGAAAAAAGTCCTGTAGATGCTCCCAAAAAACTGTTATTAGTTAATTTATCGTAGAAATAACGTAAAGTTTTTTTAAAAGTCTTTCGATAATGCATTTCACCCAATAATAAAGAAATCTTATTTAGTTTATAAAATCTACTTTGAAATTTACGTTGTTCATGATTAGAAAAAAAATTAATTTTACAATCTCTTAATTGTTTAAGGTCTTCAATTTCACCACCTCTTACTACAATTTTGTTTGGAGAAGAATTGAGTATCGCTTGTCTAACTATATCATTTCTGGTAAATTCCTTGAAAGTAGTACAGCATGTAAGTGGAACATTAGAATATTTTTTTTTGTAAATATTGGCTTTAATTGCTGAGGCATTAGATGAAAATACTTCTTTAACTTTTAAATCTGGCAAGCTACATCCATGACGGGAGCCTAAAACTAATGAATTATTGCTATCAATCATCTATTTTGATTTTTTTTTGTTGTTCAATATTTGAACAATATAGTGAAAAACAAAATTTTTCAATAGTTTAAATTCGTTTCAGTTTGCTCTGCAGGTAACTAAAATAAACTTTATATTTTTTAATTTGATTTAAATCTTTGTACACAAAAACATTTTTTTTTTGATCTTTTCTTGTTTTTGATCTGTTATATAATGTTTTTACATTTTCATCCACATGAATTGCATAATCAGGTTTATCTACATGTTGAAGATAATAGTTTAATTTATTACGAAAATTATTTTTCTGATAACAAATAAAATATGATCGCTGTAATAATCCCTCATCAAAGATAACAACTTTTTTTTTATCTTTCAAATTTTTAGCTATATAATATTTAGCTGAAGTTTCCTCAAACCAGTTTTGGTAATTTGATTTTAGTTTTTTATCCCTTATTTTATTTAAATTATTTAAGTAGAATTTGTTTAATTCATAATTTTTTTTACTATACAATTTGTAAAGATCTTTACATATTTTTCTATAATTTTTAAGTATAAAATTTGAATATCTATTTCCTTTAGGTAAGGATGAAGTCAAATTATTTTTTCTTGAGATCATTGGTTGTGCTTTAGATGATGTATTAATTTTTTTTAAAAATTTAACTAACTGCATATATTTTAATGATGCTTTATCTAAAGTAGTTAATTTAATAAAATTTTTACTATATTTAGGTATGAGAATATTGGATGAAATAAAATTTTTATTTTTTTTAAGTAAATAATTTTCACCTGATGTTTTGCCACTGCAAGGGGGGCCAAAGAATTCTATGATAATCATATCTATTATTAAATATTCAGCTTAATAAAACCTCAATATTAACAAAATTCATATATACATATTAATTAGATATTATACAAAATAAAAAATTTATAAATTATAGAAATGTCAAATAAAAAAAATATATTTTTAAAATCTTTCTCAATACTTGATAAAAAAGTTTTAATTTTTTTTTCTTCTATAGCTTTATCATCAGTCTTAATATCATTCGTTGAATTAGTAGGAATTGGTTTTTTAGGAACATTTATTCTATTTCTTTCAGATATAAATGGTTTCCTTATTAATATTGATAAATTTCAAATCTTGTCATTTTTATCAAGTTACAGTGAAAAAGAGATAACTTACTTCTTCCTTATATCTATTACAGTATTTTTCATCTTTAAAAATATAATCTTATATATTTTTCTTTACTTTTTTTTCAAGTTTAAAGCCCATTTTTCATATGAAATTTCTAAAAAAATTTTCTCAGCGAATATGAGCGTTAATTATGAATATTTCTTATCTCAAAAAAAATCAAAAATTATTCATGACATAAGGGAAGAATCATTGAGATTTACTGGTGTATTTTTTTCTGCCCTTAATATTATTAAAGATACGTTCTTGGTATTATTTTTAGGTATTAGTATTTTCATACTAAACTGGAAAATTTCTAGTATTATTTTTATAATATTTATATTTTTTTCAGGTATAATTTTTTCAATAATAAAGCAAAAATTATATATTCTTGGGACAAATTTAACATTTTTTTCATCAAATTTTTTCAAAAAATTACTTGAGTCATTTAACAACATCAAATTTATAAAAATTAAAAAACTTGAGGATTTTATAACCTCAAAAATATTTTATTTTCAAAAAAATGTTATGGACACTACATTTGCACAAAATATAATTGTTAGTATTCCAAGACTTGCCTTAGAAGTTTTTGCTGTTGTAGGTTTGTGTTTAGCCATTTTTTTTTATATTAATACTTCACTACCAATAGATAAACTTATACCTTTGTTGAGTTTTATAGCTTTAGCAATAATAAGAATTCTACCAGCTGTATCCTCGATAAATCAAAATTTAAATAATATTACAACTCATATTCATGCTTTAGAAATTGTAAATTCATATATTCATAAAAAAAAATCTAGTATTTCAACTCAATTGAACAAGAAACAAGATAAAGGTAAAAATATCGATAAAATTACTTTTAACGATGTGAGATTTAGATATAAATCAAATGATGCATCCTTTGGATTAGATAATATAAATTTAGAATTAAGAAAAAATGATGTTCTTGGTGTAATTGGTCGTAGTGGTTCAGGAAAAACAACCTTTGCAGATTTGTTACTAGGTTTATTAAAGCCCGATAAAGGGAAAATTTTAATCAATGGTTCCAGCTATCAAAATTTGGAAAATATAAATTACTCATACGTTCCACAAGCTACTAATCTTTTGGACGATACTCTTTACAACAATATAAAATTTGGATCAAATAATGTTAAAAATGACCATAATGATTTAGAAAAAATACTATCTGCAACAAACCTTGATAAGTTAGATAAAAATTTATATTCAAAAAATATTGGTGAGGATGGAATTGAAATATCTGGTGGTCAAAAACAAAGAATTGGCATAGCTAGAGGACTGTACAATGATCCAAATCTGTTAGTCCTCGACGAACCAACAAGTGAGCTCGACTATGTTTCCGAAACTAGGATTATGAACGAAATTACAAATTATAACATTGATATTATTGTTATAATCGCTCATAGAATAAATACTTTGGATATTTGTAATAAATTACTGATCTTAGATAATGGCAAAGTCTTAGACTTTGGAGTTAAAAAAGATATTTTATCTAGACACCAACATCTAAAAAAATTTTTTGAAATTAACAATTAATTATTTATTTTTTATGTCTATAAAGAGTATTGTTCGGAAATGAGAAAAAAAGGTATTTTAATTTGGATAACAGGTCTTTCAGGATCAGGTAAGACGACTTTTGGTAAGAAAATACATGATGAAATAATTAAATTATATGGACCAACAATTATGATCAGTGGTGATAATTTAAGAAAAATCTTTAGATTAAACAGACATGATAAAAATGAAAGGCTTAAGTTAACTGAAAGCTATTGTAGATTTGCAAAATTTATAACAAATCAAAATATCAATATAATATTTGCTGTAGTCGGTATGTTTGATGCTCCAAGAAAATGGAACAGGAAAAACATAGAAAATTATGTTGAAATATACATAAAGAGCGACATAAAAAAAATTATTAAATTAGGGAAAAAAAGAATATATCACAAAAATAGTTTAAAAAATATTGTTGGAGTTGATTTAAAACCAGAATTCCCAAAAAAACCAGACATCACAATTTTAAATTCTTTTACACACTCTAAAGAAAAAATATCTAAGATTATAATTAAAAAAATCAAACGCGTTCTAAATTAAAATGGTAAAAGTAAATCAAACCTTTGGCTCGCTTATAAGAAGCTTGAGAACAAGGAATGGTTATGGGCAAAGAGAATTAGCTAAAAAAATAGGGATCGCTGCATCATATTTAAATGATATAGAAAAAAGCAAAAGATCCGCTCCAAAAAATGATGTCATTATAAAACTGTCAAAATTATTAAAAATAAATATTGATGATCTTAATGATTTGGCTGGATTATCTAAAAAAGGATTGGCCCCTGATATAATGGACTACCTTGAAAAAAATACCAAATTAGTTTCTTTTATTAGATCCATAAAAAATAACAATCTTAGCGAGTCCCAAATAAATGATATGGAAAATGCAATTAACAAAAAGAATACAAAAGCTTTGATAGTTGCTGCTGGTTTAGGTAGCAGACTAAAAAAACACACAGAAAATTTACCTAAATGTATGTTAGACTTTGGTGGAAAAACACTTCTACAGAGACAACTAGATGCATACAAGAAAAATGATATCAAAAATATATCTTTAATCAGAGGGTATAAAAAAGAAAAGATCAATTATAAAGGAATAAAATATTTTGAAAATTTAGAATATAAAAATAATAATATTTTAAATTCTATTTTTTATGCGGAAAGAGTTATAAATGGAAGTGTAATCATTTCTTATTCTGATATATTATTTGATGAATCCGTTGTTCAACGCACATTGAATTCAAATCATGATATCTCAGTTGTGGTTGATATTGATTGGAGAGGTTATTATGTAGGTCGTAAGGATCATCCAATTTCAGAAGCTGAAAATGTAATATTTAACTCAAATAATGAGGTTGAAAAGATTGGTAAAATAAATACAGGCAATGAAGAAGTTCATGGTGAGTTTATTGGTATGATCAAATTATCTAATCGTGGAACTGAAATATTTAAGGAACATTTTCATCGGTTAAAAAAATTATATTGGAATAAACCTTTTCAAAGAGCTAAAATTTTTCAAAAAGCCTACCTTACAGACTTTATTCAGGAACTTGTTGATATAGGCATAAAAGTTCATTGTGTTATCATTGAAAGTGGATGGAAAGAAATTGATACGGTTGAAGATTACAAAAAAGCATTAGTCGCATTTAACAAAAAATTCATAAAAAATTCATAAAAAATTAACATTCCAACTGTTTATTTAACTACTTATATATATTAATAATTAACTTGTAAGCGAACAAAGTTAATGATAACAAAAGGACAAATTATGTTAAAAAAAACAATACTTATACTTTTTCTAGTTTTATTTGCTGGAAATCTAAATGCTGAGGCAAAGACCTATAAAATGGTATTTGTTCCTGCTAGTGAGAAGGGTGATGAAAGTGACTATACAAGTTTAATTTCAATCACTGAAAAACTTACTGGGCTAAATATCGATACAATTAAAGTAACTGATTATAATGCAGCTGTTGAGGCGATGAGAGCTGGTAGAGCTCATATAGCTTGGTACGGTGGAAAAACGTACGTTAAGGCTGTTGAAATCGCTAATGCAGAAGCCTTTGCTGCTGGGGTAAGACCTGGCGAAAAAGATGCAGGTTATTATACTTACTTTGTTGTTAAAAAAGATAGTAAGTTAAAAGAATTTAAAGATGTTAAAGGCAAAATTTTATCTTTAAATACTATAGGATCAACAAGTGGAGATTTAATTCCACAAGTAGAATTAAGTAAAATCAACCTTTCAATAGAAAATAAAAATCATTTTGATAAGGTTTTTTATGCTGGTAGTCATGATGCATGTTTATTAGCAATATTAAATAATCAATCTGATGTATGCGGCATGAGTTCTAGAAATTTTGAAGCAAGATTGGAAGATGGAACTTTTAAAAAAGAGGATGTAAGAATTATTCATAAGTCAGATAGAGTTCCACCACCACCTTTAGCTTATTCAAAAATGATACCCAAAGAAGATAGAGATAAAATTAAGAAAGCTGTCTTACACGCTCATAACCATGGAGAGATAGGTGGATATGGCGGAAAAATGTCTCATTACATAGAAGTTAAAGACTCTGACTACAATATTTTAAGAGAAGTTATTGAACTATTAAATAAGAATAAAAGTTAAATTAACACAATACTATCATGCTTGAAATAAATGATCTTAAAAAAACTTTTGAGAATGGCAGTCCTGCTTTAAAAGGTGTAAATCTTAAAATTAATAAGGGAGAATTTGTAAGTATTTTAGGACCTAGTGGATCAGGAAAAACAACTTTATTAAGGACTATTAATGGCCTCGAAACCTCGAGTGGAGGAGAAATCTATTTTGATAATCAAAAAGTAAATAATAGTACAATCCTAGAAATTCAAAAAAAAACTGGAATGATTTTTCAAGAATTTAATCTGGTTAATAATCTTTCTGCAATTAACAATGTTCTTACTGGGCTTTTAAATTCAAGTAATAAATTTTTATCATTATTTTATTTATTTAAAAAAAATCAAAAAATTGAAGCTTTAAAATCTTTAAAAACTGTAGGTTTGCTCGAAAAATCTTACAACAGATCAGATGAATTATCCGGTGGTCAAAAGCAAAGAGTTGGGATTGCAAGAGCTATAATAAAAAAACCATTATTATTATTAGCTGATGAGCCTGTTGCTAGTCTAGATCCTAAAGCTGCTAATTTGGTTTTGTCTTTATTAAAGAAAATCAATAAGGATTTTGGAACAACTATTTTATGCAACCTTCACCAAGTTGATTTAGCTAAAAAATATTCAGATAGATTAGTGGGTCTTTTGGATGGTAAAATTATATTTAATGAAAAAGCAAATAATATCAACAAAACTGATTTAGATAAAATATACGTTTAATATGGAAAAGAATATTTTAGAACTTAAAATTAATAATAAAAACAAAGATCTTGAGAGTCATTTAAAACCGCAATGGTCTTGGAAAACCCTTATCTCTATAGTTTTATTTTGTTCTATTTTAGTTTTAGTTGTTAGAGACCTAGAAATTGACTTTATTAAGTTAGTCACTGACTCCTCAAAATATTTTGGAGATATATTATCTCGAATGCTTCCACCTGACTTTAGTAATTTAAATCAATTAATCTATGCAATGTTTGAAACTATTGAAATAGCATTTTTAGGAACCTTTATTGCAATAGTTTTATCTATTCCATTTGGATTATTTTCAGCAAGAAATCTAGCTCCAAACTATTTTATTTACTTTATTTGTAAGATTATAGTTATATTTTTTAGAGCAATACCTGAATTTATAATTGCCATGATTTTAGTAATTGCAATTGGATTTGGAGCAATGCCAGGTGTGCTAGCATTGGGCTTACATACTATGGGATTTTTGGCCAAATTTTATGCTGAAGATATTGAGCATATAAATAAAGGACCAATAGATGCTCTTAAATCATCCGGAGCGAATAAAAGTCAAATTATATCATTTGGAGTAATACCTCAAATCTTACCTGCTTTTGTTGCAAATAATTTATATATTTTAGATAGGAATGTGAGGATGGCTACAATGCTAGGTATAGTTGGTGCTGGTGGTATAGGTTATGAATTACAATCATCTTTTAGAATGTTTGAATATGAAAAAGTATCAGCAATTATTATTCTAATATTTGTAACAATTTTTTTCATTGACCACATTTCATCTTATATAAGATCAAAAATAAGATGATAAAATATATTTGTTAATTAACTTATTTTAACAACTATTTCATAATATGTAATTGTAATAAATTGTTAAACTCGATTGTATTAAAATTAAATCTCTAAAAAAATATTTAAATGTTTTCAAAACACATTTTTAGCATATATTAATGTAAAAAAAATTCAGTATGGAGATATCTAATAAAATTAAAAGATTTATAAAAAAAGATATTAGAGGAAAGTTAATATCTTTAAAATTATATCCTAAATTCTTTTATACAACTGGGATCAAATCAATTTACTCAAAAATTATTTTTTCAAACATACTTAGAGAAAGATATAAAAGATTCAAAAGAGATAATTATAAAAAATTTTTTATTGATAGAAACCCTTCTCAAGAATTAAATTTTTTATTTTCTTTACCGAGATCTGGAAGTACAGCAGTAAGATTGATGCTTATAAGTTATTTTGAAATGATTTATGGTATTGGAAATGGTATCCCTAAATATGATCCTTTAAATGATAAATGGATATTTCCTTTATCAAATATTCAACATCAAGAACTTCATAATTCTCTAGTTTTTGAAAATCTTACAACAAACATGGAGCGAAAACATATGGATCTGTTTTTAAGTAAAGATGAATTTAAAAAAAGAAAAGTTATTTTTTCTAGATATCCTCTTTTGAATTCAGATACTTACAATATAAAATATTCTAAACCAGTAATTTTAATAAGAGAGCCTAAAGATCAAATGATGTCATATTGTATAAGTCATGGATTTACATTTAAAAATTTAAGTCAAAATAATTTGATAATCGTCAAAAAAGCTTTCAACAACTATCAAAAATTTATCAAATATTGGCAAAATGAATTGGAAAACAAAATTAATAAAAAAGATTATATTGTATTAAATTTTAAAAATATTGTATCAAATCCTAAAGAAGTTTTAGAATGTTTGCTTAAATTTTATGGCTATGAAATTGATAAAGAATTAATTATTAGAGCTGCTGAAATTCATCAAAAAGACAATACTTTGGGATACTTAAAAAATGTTAAAATTAATAAAATTAGATTTACTGATCCAGAAAAAAAAAGGAAATTAGGAGAAGAAATTACTAAAATAATTGATAAAATTGATATCAATAATGAATTAGAAACTACATATGATTCTTTTATTGAAAAGTTTTCTCAAAAATTTTCTTAAACAATTTTTTTTAATTTATTGTAAACAGTAGATTTGACTATATCATCGGATAAAAAGTTACTAAATATTTTTTTGATTTGTTAAAATTATTGTATTAAGTCTATACTTCTTAGATAGTACTAAAAATAATATAGAGTACTAAAAAATAGTACCTATTCTTTCTCAATCTACAAAAAACAAATTTCCTATATTTCTATTATTGTTTTTATTGAAATTATAACTTTTATTTAAGAAATTTTTTATAACCATTGGGTTATTTAGTTCATTTTCTTAAAAATAGCTGTCATCATATTTCCGACACTCGGTGGAGAATATTTTGATATTTTTTTATTTTTGTATGCCTTTAGTTGTTTTTTTAAATATTTATAATCTTTTTTTAAGTTTGCATATGGAGTATCTAAATATTCATATTTCATAACCATATTTAAAAATTTATTCTTTAAAAAAAGCAAACTTAAATTGACATTGTTAAAATGAAATAAGTGCCCTGGGTGATTTTGATTAAAATCTTTGCTAGATAAAAAAAATGTTAAATTATTGGAGTTAGGTGTTGCGGTAATGTAAAATAAACCGTTTTTCTTAACACATTTAGAAAGTTTTTTTATTACTTCATCAAAATTTGGAATATGTTCAATTACACCTCTCATAATTATTAAATCATATTTTTCGTTAAAAACTTTTTTAAGAGTAACTCTTCTTATGCTGCTGTTTACCTTTGCATTCTCATTAAATTCAAAACCAATTTTTGTTGATTTGAATAACTTTAAAAAAGTACCATTTCCACAACCATAATCTAATATCTTATTAATTTTGTTATCTTTGTAATATTTTAAGATTATTTTTTTATCTAATTTGTATTGAATTTTTCTTAACTTAAAATCATTAGTATTTTTCAAGTAATTTTGGTTAAAATATTCTTTACTATAAAGTTCTTTTAATTTTTTACTATTCGGTAAAGGATGTTGAAATACAAATAAACAATTATTACATTTATAATATCTTATTTTGCAATGAGTGTATAAATACGATTTATTTAGATGGATAGTTTTGTCACAAATTTTACATTTCATACAAGTTTTTATCTAAAAATTTTTTTACTTTTTTTATTATATATTTTTGATCAATTAAACTAAGCCCTGGATATAGTGGAAGACTTACAATATTATTACCTATTTTGTAGGCATTTGGGCATGTTTTTTTGTTCCAATTAAATAATGATTTATAATTTTTCATATTTGTCACTGATCTATAATGCACACCACCACCTATTTTATTTTCATTTAAATATTTTAAGAATATATCTCTAATACTTTTTTGTTTGAACTTGTTAGTATCAAAAACAAATAAAAATAAATGATATCCATGTTTATAACTATATTTATGATTATTTTGTAATTTAATTGGGTATTTTTTTAATTCATTATAATAAGTGTCATACAGTTTCTTTCTTTTTTTCCACATGTAATGAATTTTATTTAACTGTTTTATTCCTAAGGCTGCATTAAGGTCTATCATATTATATTTTAATCCAGTGTGTAAAATGTCATAATGCTGATATGGCAAATTCTTAGGGGTGTTGTCAGGCATATATCTTTTCCATGCATCCCTACTCATTCCATGCAAGCGCATAATTTTTACTATTTCTGCTAATTTCTTATCCTTGCAAGTTAACATTCCACCCTCACCTGTCGTAATATTTTTATTTGAGTAAAAACTATAACAACCAGAATATCCAAAATTTCCAACTTCTTTATTCTTATATTTGGATTCAATTGCATGAGCACAATCTTCAATTATTTTTATTTTGTACTTATTGGAAATTCTAATTATTTCACTCATGTCACATGGTAACCCTGCAAAATGAACAATTAAAATAGCTTTTGTATTTCTATTTATCTTCTTAATTATTTCTTTAGGATTAATATTAAAATCATCTTTTGATATATCGGCTAAAATTGGTTTGGCACCAGATAAAATGATACTATTGACGGTAGAGGCAAAAGTCATTGGAGTAGTAATTACTTCATCAGTTTTTTTTAAGTTCAATGACAGTAAGGATAGGTGGAGTGCTGCTGTACACGAGTTAACTGATATTGCAAATTTAGTTTTTTTAAAATTTGAAAAATTTTTTTCAAATTGTTGAGTTACCTTACCAGTTCCCAACCAACAAGAATTAATTACTTTTTTTACTGAATTAATCTCCTCTTTACCAAGAAATGGTTTTCCAAAAGAAATGTATTTTTTTTTTGCCATAATTGTTATATAAACTAGCGAATAATCAAATACAATTAAAACTTGTTTAAACTTCTTCAGAATTTTAAAAACGATGTCAGTTAAAATTTTATTCAGATGCGATGCTGCTGCTATTAGTGAAATTGGCTCAGGTCATTTAATAAGATCTATAACTATTGCTAAAATACTTATCAAAAAATATAAAATTCAAAAAAAAGAAATTCTATTTTTAATCAAAACAAAAAATAAATACTCATTAGGGAAAAAAATTTTAGAGAAGGAAAATTTCAATTACAAAACAATCAGTGAAAAAATTAAAAATTATTCATTAAATGAATATGAAAAAATTATTAAATATAAATTCAAGATTATAATCTTCGATCGCTTAGGAAATATAAATAAAAGTTTTATTAAAAAAATTAAACTATCGGATAGAAAAATTATTTGTTTTGATGATAAATCAAAAAATAGATTTTGTACAAATTTAAGTTGTAATCCATTAGTTTTTAATCATAATTATAATAAAAAAAATCATTATGCTGGAAATGAATATAACATTATACCCTCAAAACTTTTTTCAATTAAAAAAATTAAAAATAAAAATATAAAGAAAATATTTTTATCCTTTGGTGGATATGATCAAAAGAAAATTAAGGATAAATTAATATCTTTCATAAAAAAAAATAAGAGTTTTCACTTTTCGGATATGGCAAATTTAAATCAAAAAAAATTTGAAAAACGCTCTCATTTCTTTAAAAGCATGATACAAAGTGATCTAGTAATTTGTTCAGGTGGTTTAACGATGTTTGATTCTATAAATTTTAATAAAATAACAATTGTCACTTCACAATTTAAACATCAAATAAAGAATATTTTAAGGATGAAAAAAAAAGGTACAATTATTTATTTAAAAGACATTAATAAACCAACTATTAATAAGGCTTTAATTGAATTAAACGATACAAAAAAAATAAATAATCTCTATCAAAATATGAAAAAATATAACAAGTCGGATAAAATGAATATTATAATTAATAAAATTTATAAGCTGTATGCAAATTGAATTTATAAAACAGTATAAAAATAAAATAGTTTTAATTACTGGAGTTTCTGGTCAAGTAGGTGGCTTTACTGTAAAATTTTTTTTAAAACTAGGATGTATTGTTTATGGAATAGACATTAAAAAATCAAAAATTAAATCTAGTAAATTTATTTTTAAAAAGTTAGATATTTCAGATGAACTTAAAACTCAAAATTTTATAAATGAAATTTATAGAAAACATAAAAGAATTGATGTTGTCATTAATAATGCTGCAATATCATACAAAACTAATTTTAAAAATCGAACTAGTAAAGAGTTAAAAGAAACTATCGACATTAATCTTTCAAGTCCAATCAATATTATTAAGAACATTGCTAAAAAACATAACAGTAAATTAATATGCAAAATAATAAATATTGGTTCTATTTATGGTGTTAGGAGTCCAGATTTTAAAATTTATGATAACAGCAATAATATGAATTCTGAAATTTATGGAGCTTCTAAAGCTGCTATTATACAAATAACAAAATATTTTGCAGTCCTATTGGCTAAAAAAAATATTATAGTGAACTGCATATCTCCAGGTGGTTTAAAAAATAAAAATTTTCAAAAAAGTAAATTTATTTCAAATTACTCAAAAAAGGTCCCTTTAGGACGAATGTGTAAAGAAGATGATTTAAAAATGGCCCTCTTATACTTTTCTAATACTGAAACTAATTACACTACAGGACAAAATTTGATTATAGATGGTGGATTTACATTATGTTAAAAAATGAAAAAATTTTTTTAATTGCTGAAGCTGGTATAAATCATGGTGGAAATTTATCATCTGCAATAAAACTAGTTGATAAAGCTAAATACTGCGGAGTAGATGCAATAAAGTTCCAAACATATAAAACTGAAAAAAGAGTAAAAAGAAATAGTAAAATCTTTAATATTTTAAAACAGTGTGAGCTCTCTTATGAAGATTTTTACAAAATAAAAAATTATTGTGATAAAAAAAAAATCCTTTTTTTTTCAACACCGTTTGATGTTGAGTCTATTAACTTTTTAAAAAAAATCAAAGTTAAACTATTCAAAATTGCATCATTTGATATCTCAAATTATGTGCTTGTTAGGGAAATCATAAAAACTAAAATACCAACAATAATTTCAACTGGAATGGCTTCATTGAATGAAATTAAAAAAATAGATAAAATGTTTAAATCAAAAAATATACCTCATAATTTTTTACATTGCATCTCAAGTTACCCAAATAATGAGGAAAATTCTTACTTAAATAATATTAAATTTTTATCAGAAATTCTTGAAACAAAAGTTGGTTTATCAGATCATACAAATGATATTAATACAGCAATATATAGTTATATTTTAGGAGCAAGAATCTTTGAAAAACATTTTAAACTCTCAAAAAATCACAAATGTGTTGATGGACCAGTTTCAATAACACCTGATCAGTTTTTAGACCTAAGGAAAAAACTATTAAAGATGCAAAAAATACTTGGTAATGCAAAGTTTGGAGTTAGAGATATTGAAAAAGATACATCAATTTATAAACGAAAAACTAAATAATGAAATCTCCCAAAAAATTATGGAGTCAATGCAAATTATTAATACCCGGAGGTAACGGATTAATCTCAAAAAGACCTGAGAGATATTCAGTTGAAAAATGGCCAACATTTTATTCTAGAAGTAAAGGAATTCACATTTGGGATCTAAATAAAAAAAAATATACTGATATGTGTCAAATGGGGATTGGAACTTGTGTATTAGGTTATGCTAATAATTTTATTGATAAAAAAGTTAAAGCTGCAATTGATAAAGGAGTAAATTCTTCTTTAAATAGTTTAGAAGAATTTTATTTAGCAAAAAAAATTTTAAAATATGACAAATTTGCTGATAATGTAAAATTTGCCAGAGGTGGAGGAGAAGCCATGGCAATAGCAGTGAGGATTGCAAGGGCAACATCAAAAAAAGACATCATTGCCTTTAGTGGATATCACGGCTGGCATGATTGGTATTTAGCAACCAACCTTAAAAATAAACAAAATCTCAATAAACACTTACTTCCAGGCTTAGAACCAATAGGAGTACCCAAAGGGTTAATAAATAGCATAGTTGGATTTAATTATAATGATATTGAAGATTTTAAAACTAAGGTAAAAAATAAAAATTTAGCAGCGATAGTAGTTGAGGGATCAAGGTTCCAAAATCCTAATAAAGAATTTGTTAAAACTATAAATAGATTTTGCAAGACAAATAATATCTGTCTGATTATTGATGAAATAACTTCTGGATGGAGAAACACTATTGGTGGTGTATATAAAAAATTTGGTTTTAAACCTGATATTGTGGTTTATGGAAAAGGAATAGGAAATGGATATGCAATCTCGTGTATTGTGGGCAAAAATAAATATCTTAAAAACTCAAATAAATCTTTTATAAGTAGCACAGCTTGGACGGAAAGATTAGGTTTTGTTGCTGCAAGTGCAACTATTGATTTTTTTATTAAAAAAAAAGTAAATATTTTAATAGACAAAAATGGAAAATATCTAATTAAACAATGGAAAATTTTAAAGAAAAAACATAATTTAAACTTAGAGTTTTCGGAAAATACAGCTCTAGCATCTTTTTATTTTAATTATGAAAACAATATAAATTCAAAACTTTATAAATTTTTTACAGAAAGAATGATTGATTACAATTATTTAGCAACTAACAGTATTTATCTTTCATACTACCACAATAAAAAAGAGTTTGATAAATACTTAAAAGTTTGTGATAAAATATTCTTTGAAATTAAATGTTTAATCAATAATAAAAATAAATTAAGAAACTTAAAACAAAGAAAAGAAAGTTTTAAGAGATTAACTTAAATGGATTACATTTTAGTTCAGGCAAGAACTGGCTCAAAAAGATTAAAAAATAAAGTTCTAAAGAGAATTAATAGAAGAACAATTTTAGAAAACTTAATTATCAGACTTAAAAAAGTTAAGAAAATAAAAAACATAATAGTTCTCACTACAAAAAAAAAAAGAGGATGAATCAATAGTTAATTTGCTAAAAAAAATGAATATAAGTTTTTTTAGAGGCTCAGAAAATGATTTGGTATTAAGATTTTATGATTGTATTAAAAAATATAATGTTAAAAATATAATTAGAATTACTTCTGATTGTGTGCTTATAGATCCAAGATTGATTGATAGATTTTATAAATTTTATAAATCAAAGAAATATGATTATGTCTCAAATACCACTCCGCCAGAAAAATCAAATTTTCCTGATGGTTCTGACATAGAAATTTTTTCTTCTAAAGCCTTAATCAAAGTTCATAAAATGTGTAAAAATAAAATTGATAGAGAGCATTTAACCAATTATTTTTGGAAATCAAAAAAATTTAAAACTTATACTTTTCAAAATAATAAGAATTTATCTAATTACAAATATTCCCTAGATTATAAAGAAGATTTTACCTCTATAAAAAAGATTTTTAGCGCTTTAAATAAAAGATCTCAATTTGGTTATACAGAAGAAATTATAAATATCATAAATGCAGATAAAAAAATTTTTCAAAGAATGAGGCTCACTAAAAAACTTTATCTAAAAAATAGATTAGATTTAATTAGTTAATCTAAAATGAGTAATAAATTTCTTTCAAAAAATCATTTCCTTAAAAAAATTTTTAAAGAAAAATTTAAATTTTATACTCATAGAAATAAATTAGAAAATAATTTATTATTTGTAGATAGAGAGAGAATAGATACCATTTTTGACTTTTCAATTTTATCTTTAGCTATTTCAAATAAATATAAACTCAATACTGTAATATTATCTGATCAAAATAAAAATTCTTTAATTGAAAAAACTTACAGAAAACTTGGGTACAATAAATTTATAAATGGATTTTCAATCAACAAAATTTTTACAGAACCAATAATTCTATTAAAATCAATTTTGTATTTTTTTTACTCTTTTTTTTTCACTTATTTTTTTGGCTTTGATTGGTTAATTAATAAATTTAATATTAATAAAATTTATATTGGCGATCTCATATATGATACAAATATAAGGTATCAAAAAAGATTTTTAAATCCAAAAGTAGACCTTTATTTTCTAAAGATTTTATTCTCTAGTATTTTTAGGTTCTTCTTAATTAAAAAATATTTAATTAAATTTAAAATTAAAAAGATCATAGTTGGTACAGAAACTGGATCAAGAAACCATGGTATGGCTTTAAGAATTTCATCCAAATTTAAAATTAAAAATTATACTTTCTTCAGATTTGATAAAAGAGGTATAAGTTTTATTTCCTATGGTCAAAACTATTACAAGAATGGGATAGGGAGTATTGCAAAAAAGGATTTTGTAAAAATTACAAAAAAATTGTCAATTGATCTTGTAAACAGATTTTATATAAAAAGAAAAAATTTTAAAACAGATAATTGGTATTCACGTAATGACTATTTAAAAGCAAATACTAGTAATTCAGAAGGACTTAAATTTATTCGATCCCTCTCAAATTTAAAAGGAAAGAAAATTCTGTATGCAAGTCATGCATTTGCTGATGCTCCACATGCCCCAGGAAGTTTAATATTTAATGATTATTTTGAACAATTTAAAGAGACTCTGCGACATGCTCAAAGCGATGATAAAAATATTTGGATATTCAGAGCACATCAAAATTCAAGATTATTAAATGAAAAAAAGATATTTAAAGAATTTATCTATTATAAAAAAAGAAAAAATATTTTATTATGTCCTGACAATGTTCCAATTGAAAAACTCTTAAATAAATGTGATGTTGTTATTACTGGAAGAGGAACCATTGGATTCGAGTCTGCTGCTCTGGGAAAAAAAGTTATTATTACGGGAGCCGCACCTTATTCGGAGTTAGGCATAGTTTATCAGCCAAAAACCAAAAAAAAATATTTTCACTATATAAGAAATTTTAATGACTTAAAGATGAATACAAATCACATAAAAAAAAAATCAAAACAATTAATATATATTTTAGAAAATAGTTTAAATTTAAAAACGATTAGAATTAAAAATTCGAATAAGTATGAAAATAATCACTATTTGAGAAATTTTCTAACTTTTGCTGATACATATAATATTTTATCAAAAAATATTATTCACTCCCAAATATATAAAAAAATTATTAAAATTATTTAATTATCTAATTATAAAAATTTATATTATATTAGATTATGTGTGGATTTGTGGGATATATAAATAATCTGAATACTAAGAATCTTAGTAAATCTGTTATTTTAAATATGAATCAGGCTCTTTATCATCGTGGACCTGATGATCAAAGTTATTTAGAAACTGAAAAATTATCATTAGGTTTCAGCAGGTTATCAATAATTGATTTAAATTCTAGAAGCAACCAGCCAATGACTACAACCAATCAAGAATTAATAATAATATTTAATGGTGAAATTTATAACTATTTAGAATTGAAAAAAGAATTAGAAAAATTTTATAAATTCACAACCCTTGGAGATACCGAGGTACTTCTAAATTCCTACAAGCATTGGGGGATAAATTGTTTGGACAGAATTAAAGGAATGTTTTCGTTTTGTATATTCGATAAAAAAAAAAATATTCTTTTTTGCAGCAGAGATCATTTTGGACAAAAGCCATTTTACTATTTTTATGATGGTAGTAATTTTGCATTTTCTTCTGAGCTAAGAAGTCTCATGAAGTTTCCAATTATTAAGAATAAATTGAATAAAAAAGCTATCTCAGATTATTTACATTATGATGCTTTTGTTGGTGACTCTACGATTATTCAAAATTGTTTTAAATTAAAACCAGCAAATTACTTAATTTATGATTTTAAAAAACAAACTTTAAAATTTTCAAGATACTGGAAAAACAATTACCAAAAAAAAAATTCACCTCTTATTCAAGAAGAATTTGAAAATGTTTTTCAAAATTCATCAAAAATTCATTTAAGGTCTGATGTACCAATAGCTATATATTTGAGTGGAGGAATTGATTCAACTTCAATTGCCTGTATGTCCAAAAAAGTTTTAGCTTACGAAAATTTAAAAGCCTTTACATTAAAATTTGGGGAAAAAAGTTATGATGAAGATTTAGAAGCAAAAGATACTGCTGATAAATTAGGAATTCCAGTTGAAACTGTAGTAATCAAAGAAAAAGAAATTTCCAATAAAATTTCCAATCTTATAAATAAACTAGACGAGCCTCTGGCGGATGTTGGTTATATTTCAACAGGTTTAATTGCAGAAAGGCTTCAGCAAGAGAAATTTAAAGTTGTACTTTCGGGTGATGGAGGTGATGAATTATTTGGGGGATATGAGCCTTTTCTAAAATTAAAATATTTTAATTTTTTAAGAAAAAGTTTTCTTTCTAAAAAATTAATAAACCTGATTTCAAAAGTTTTAAAAGATGATTTTAGTTATATGCACTTAGCATACAAAATTGAAGTATTTAAAAAAGGATTTTCAGCTGATGATGAATTTTATAATTCAAGATGGCTTTGTTCTTTTTTACCTGAAGAAATAAATGAAATTTTAAAAGAGGGAGATTTTAAGGATAATTTTATAAATCATAAAGTCTACAATTATATTAATGAAATTATTAAAGCGACTAATTCCAGTGATCAATATGATAAATTACTTAATCAATATCAAAATTATTATCTTCCTGATTTAATTTGTAGCCATACTGATAAGGCTAATATGATCTTTTCAATTGAAGCAAGAAGTCCATTTTTAGATAAAGATCTATTTAATCTAATGAATAGCGTAGAAAATAAAAAAAAATATAGCACAAAATATTCAAAAATTTTTTTAAGGAATTTTTTAAGTAAAAATGGTCTTCTCAAAAGTGCAAAGCAAATAAGAAAAAAAGGTTTTGCCTTTCCAGTAGCAAAGTTAATCAATACTGTTTTAAAGGAAAAAATTGAAAAAAGTTTTAAAAAAAATAACTGCTTAGATGGTTTAATTGACCCAAAATATATTTACACATATCTTAATGATCATTTTGAATACCGTAAAAACAATTTCAAAAAAATTTGGAATTTGTATGTATTAAATGAATGGATTAATTTTAATCTTTAATTTTTTTAATAATTTTATTTAAAATATAAATAGATTTTAAAGCGTTTTTATTATTTTTAATTAAATTATCTTTATTCGATAAAATTCTCTCAATCATTTTATCTAATGGATTTCCTTTGTATAACAGAAAATTTATCTTATTTATTTTGTGTATTTTATTTTGAGAATTAAACGAGTATATAAATTTAAATGTGAAATTTTTTACCTCAAATGAGTAGCTCAACTCACCTTTGATATTTTTAATTAAGCTAAATCTTTTAAAATTTTTTAAATCTATTAATTCAGACAAAATATAGAGATCATGATAGGCATATCTAAAAAGTAGATCTTTTTTGTCATTACTAAACTTTTTTCTAATTATTACATTTCTTTTTTCTAGCCTAACTTTCTTTTCCTTATATCTTTCAACATCTGAAATATATAAATTACATTTATTTTTTTTTGCTTTGTTTATTAGATCTTCAGATTTTTTAGTTTCAAATGTTAAAGGTTTCTCACAAAATATATTTTTGCATTTAGGAATAAAATGCTTACAAATTTCATTGTGTTTACTTGTGTTTGTTAATACAAATATCCAATCAATATTTTTACAACTTACTTTTTTGTAATTATCTTTACTTCTAAGTATTTTAATTATTTTTACTTTTTTTTTAAGACGTGAAATGAAAACTTTACCCCATTTTCCTTTTCCTAAAACTATTGCTCTTTTTTTTTCATTTAAAAGATTAAGTGACATCCGAATACCAATTATTTCCAATTCGCATCTTTTTATTTTGCTTTCTTAATTTTATTGGGCCTAAATTAAAAGGGATATCGAATTCTTTATCTTTTTCTGCTTGGTTCACAAGTGCAGTTAATACATGATCAAATGAGTCCATAAATCTTGAGTCATCTTGTTCAAATTCAAGCGGTTGATTTTTTTCTAAAAATTTTTTGATTACACTTTCTAAAGACTGGTCTTTACTTATTCTTCCAATAATCATTTTTTCATTACCTTCTCTATTTAAAAAACCAGCCTCTCTGAATAAAAAAACATCACCATATAAATCAATAGCAACCGAAATCTGAGTAAAACCAAATTTTCTCATTTGTTTTCCATTAACCTTAGTTAATCCACTATCAGCCTGGCCTTTGAAAAGAGTTTCTAAAGAATAACCATAATCCACATAAAGATTTGGACATAATTTTTTTTTCAATTCTTCAAATTTAAAAATATTCTCTTGAAGTTTTTTTCTTTCCTCTGAATTCATTGATTTATCTAATCTATATTTTCTTTCCGTATCTCTTTCGGTAGAATGATCAGTAACACTTTGATAATCATCTCTTAAAGTTAAAAAATTGACCCCTTCACCATTTAAAACATTTTCATTAATTCTTTTTATTAATTCTGGAATTTGAAGAAGTTGATGTAAATTTTCTGGAATTATAATAAAATTAAATCCAAATTTTAAATTTTTGTTAATCTCATTTCTTTTTTTTAAAAAAGATATAGTGTTATTATATACTTGCTTAAAACCTTTTTTTACTCTTGTAATAAATTCATAACTGTCAATGTCTACACCGTATAAAGAAATTCTAAGAGAGTCCGCATCCCAAACTCCAGGATTTTTTTCTAAAAAACTTTCTGTCAAAGAATAACCATTAGTGATAATTGGTAATTTTATATTTTTTGATTTAGCATAATTAACTAATTCACCAATCTTGGGATTAGTTAATGGCTCCAATCCACCAGAAACTGAGTATGAAGTATAATCAGGACTATCGTCAAAAAGTTTCTTATACATTTCCAAAGAATCATCGATTATATTTAATGGATATTTTGCTTTTTGATTTCGACCACAAAAACCACAATAAAACATACATGAAACTCCAGGAAATAAGGCAATTCTCTTTGGAAAACTGTATTCATTTTTAATTGCTTTCTCAGTTAAATTAGAGAAAGGTATAACAGAATTCCAATATTTTTTTGCAAAACCATTTTTTAGAATCAAATTTTGTAATAAATCAGTTTCTGAAATCAACTCATTAATTTTTACTAATTGATCTTTATTTAATTTAAATTTTTCTGAAATTTCTTTTTGTGTTACCCATGGTTTATTTGAAAAAGTTTTTACTATCTCTTTGATTATATTAATTTGACTATCTAAAATTTTTTTTTCAATTTTAGGATTAGTTGATAATATCTCATCATAAAATTTTTTTTTTACAAAGTCTGTGTGAATATCATCAGTTGCTTTAACCCATTCAATTAATTTATCATCAATATACATTAGATTTTTTTTAGCAACTCTTTTGCAGTAGTAATTGAAGTATTCCACTTTCCTGAAAAAAGTGTGATAATCTTATTATTTACAAAATCTATTCTATTCAATCTTTCGTCTGTGTTTTCTTTATTCAGCTCAATGGCTCTTATGAGATAAAATGATCCAATAAATTTAACTTTATCCAAAAATTTTATAAAATTTTTTCCATGCTTTACAATTTTTAAAAAATTCGAAGATTTTTTATCTCTTATCAAACCCTTGTGAACTAAATTTGACTTATATGATTTAAATTTAGGGAAATAACCTTTTTTAATTTCTATTTTAGAGAATTTGTTACTACTTAATAAATGATATTTTGTTCCTATATATGGATCTAAACACAAAAACTGTCCATCTAATATCATATAGCTGTTATTATTAAACGTTTTAGGTAACTTTACAACGGTTTTTTCAACAAGTTCAAATTTATATTTTTTTTTAACTTTAATTCCAAGATTTTTCAATATCAAATTATTATTTTCATAAGCAGCTATAATTATCTTATCGTATTTTTTTAAATCGTTTCTATCAAATTTTTTTTTTAATTTAAGATTTATATTTTTTGACTTTTTTATTTTTTTCTTAATAATTTTTTTAATTTTGAAAATGTTGATATTCTCTTCGGCAGAGGATATTGATCCATTAACATTTTGTAATTCATCTAAGAAAACTTTTTTAAATGGTAATTTATTTCTTTTTAAAAAATTGATATATTTGTTGTATGTAGTTTTAGTTTTTTTTTTTGCTATTCCGTAATAATTCTTAGTATTACCAAATATATTTTGGCCATAAAATTTCAAGAAATCTTTATTTGAATTTTGGACTTCTAACAATGTTTTAATGGACCTTGGATAATGATATCCTAAGTGAAATCTTAATTGATTAGATGATGACGCACCTTTAAAAATATTATTTTCTTTTTCATAAATATCTACTTTAAATTTTCTACTTAATATTAATGCTGCACCAACTCCAAAAAAGCCTGCACCTACAATTGCAATTTTTTTCATGTAAATTTTTTTGGTTTATTTTAAAAAAAAAATATCCTTTTTGAGTCTATAAATCAAACCGATTACTTCAAAAAAGGCACCAAACACTTTAAATCTACTAAATTTAGAAACTCCATGTTCTCTTTTGAAAAAATTTACTTTAACTTCACAGAATTTAATTTTTTTATACATGGCACTAATTGCCATATATCTGTGATAATTTTCTCTAAAAATTATTTTTTTTATGTTGTCATGTTTAATTAGCATAAACTGTGGGCTGGGATTTTTGACATTTTTTATGCCAAGAAATACATTTAATATTGCTTTATAAATTGCTCCACAAAATTTTATGAAAAAAGAATAATTTTTATCTTGATATCCAATTACTAAATCATAACCAGCACTAACTTTATCAAGAAATTTTTTTATATCTTTTGGATCGTCTTGATAATCACCATCCATAAATAATAAAAAATCAGCATCTATCTGATTAATGGCCTTTGCAATAGAAAAGGTTTTTCCAATATTATGCTCATTTTCAATTATTTGAATTTTATTTTTTTTATTTTTTTCTATAAAAGATTTTACAAGATTTTTACCATTATCAGTTGAACAATCATCAATTAAAAATACTTCACAATTAAAACCATTTATTTGTGACAGCTCATTATCAAGATCTTTTAATAATCTTAAAATATTTCCTTCCTCATTAAAAAATGGTATTACTACGGCTATTTTTTTCATTAGAATTACTTGCTTATATTATTATTTTTTTGATTTTTATATAAAGAACTTATTACTACATCGTCTACTGTTATATCATTATATCTATGAAATTTATCTAAAAGTGATAATTCATTTTTTTGTTTTTCATCAAAAATATAGTAATTTGTGATCACATAATCAGCTTTATCTATACTACTAGCTATGTTGAATCTATTTCTTTCATCTTCTTTAAGAGAAAAAAGAGAATAGAATAGCTTATTTTCACTAAGGTTATAAATTTCTATTTTTTTTCTTTTATCTATTTCTAATATCTTATGTAATTGTTGTTTGTTGCTTAAGGCCCAATAATCCATATCAAATTTTTTATTAAAATCTTTATCTGCAAAAGAATTAAAGAATACTTGTTGATTGGGGTGATTATTAAAATTCCAATTCAAAAGATAAAGGATGTTGATTATAGAAATAAAAAATATAAATGACTTTAGTTTATTATTTTTTATAATCAAATTATGTAAACCGTAGATAGCTAGAATTACTATTGATGGATAAAGATAATAAAAGTGTCTCCAACCATTATAAAGGTTTGGTTGAAAAACAAAAATAACAACAAGATGACCTAAAATTACAAAAAAGAAATATAAATTCAGAATAAAGAGCTTAGTTAAATTATCAGAATTTCGTAGAGAATTTTTTAAAATATAAAACAATCCAATAAAAAAAAATATTATAAAAAATAACGGTGTGGTGATAGCAATCCATTGAGGTATATAATGGCCTGGCAGTGAGCTACTTAAATAAAACTTTCCATTGAAAAAACTTTGGATAATATAATCCCATTTACTCATTTCTTGAAAAGCCATAAAAAAATTATTAATAGGATTTGTCCATAAAAAAGGCCAAAATAAATAAATAAAAATTGATGAGCTTAAAAAATACAAACATATAAAATATATTTTTTTTCTATAATTTTTGTTTTCATTTTGAGCCAATAAAAAGATAAACAAAGAATTTTGAAATAAAAAATAAATTCCTGCAATTCTGTGATCGACAATTAATGCTGTAAATAAAGAACAAAGTAAAAGGTTTTTATAATTTTGGTTTAAATAAAATTTTAAAAAAAAATAAGATGAAATAATTACAATAGATAGAAAAAATATATCTATATTGTTATAAAAACTGTTAGCAAATATTCTTGGTGTTAAGGCTAAAAATAAAAAACCAATTAAAGATATATATTTGTTGTTTGTTATTACTAATAATGTCTTATAAAAAAAGATTAAGCTTATAAAGTAAATGATAAAATTAGAATAATGTCTTAATAGAAACTGATTATATTTATCTTTAACATTAAAAATTACCTCTAAAATTCCATGAAAAGCTGAATAATACGATCCATAAGATTTACCAACATAATCAGTGTTTAATAGCTGAATATTTTTATTACCTAAGACACTGTTAGTAAATTCGGGGAGCATTAGTTCCCCTAAGTATCTTAATGTTACAAATCCATGAATCCTACTTGCGTACTCATCTTGAGATACGCCATAATCATCTACAATAAAAAGACATAAAATGAAAAAAGTAATAAAAATTGAAATTATTACTAAGTTGTTTCTATCATTGAACATTTAACTTTAATAACTTTTAATAAATCTAATTTCAAAACGATTTCTATACAAAAATTTTTTTCAGTGCATAAATCAAGCCAATTGAGCTATTAGTACTGGTCAGCTGCACGCATTACTGCGCTTCCACATCCAGCCTATCAACGTGGTGGTCTACCACGGCTCTATAGGAAGAACTAGTTTTGAGGTGAGTTTCCCGCTTAGATGCTTTCAGCAGTTATCTCTTCCATACTTAG
>Ga0209095_1000080_pt1 | contig 57269 bp, 61 predicted proteins | sample COGITO_mtgs_1104_3_FD_184795 | JGI IMG/M metagenome (GOLD analysis project Ga0209095, IMG submission 184795) | Pelagic marine microbial communities from North Sea - COGITO_mtgs_110404 (SPAdes) (version 2) | ecosystem: Environmental > Aquatic > Marine > Epipelagic ... | reverse complement strand
CTATGTATACATTTATAGAATATTTAAGAATTTTTATTGGAAGTAGTTTTATTTTTATTTTAAGTAAACTTCCAGTGCCCCCAATTATTATTACCCCAAATAAAGTAAGAAAGGTTTCCTTTTCACCGGACAACGATGATGACGTAAGTATTATGAGTTATAATATTCACAATGGCCGTAACCAACTTTATCAGAATAGTATAGATAAAATTATTGAAGATATAGAAGAAAACCGGAAATCAATTTTGTGTCTACAGGAAGTTAGCAAAGAATTATACGTACATATAAAGGATTCACTCTGTTATAAGTATGGTTATCACGAAGATGATAAATGTGTTCTAAGTGACCATGTTTTGTTGGATAATGATATTTACTTTTTTAATAATGTGGGTATTTATAAAACTACAAGTTTCCTTATTAGTGGAATTAAAATTGGTGAAGAAGAATTGTATATTTTAAACACGCAGCTGTCTTATGATATTGCATTATATAATCAATTCTACGAATTAGAAGAATTACAGCAATATATTAGTAAAAAAGATCTTGGTGATAAAAAATTAATGGTTATAGGAGATTTTAATTGCGCGGATATTAATCTAAAAAATTATCAATTAAATATTACAGATATACTAAAGTTAGATAAAATCAAACTAGATAATACATATCCATCGGTTCTTCCTCTTGTTCCCATCGATAAGTGTTTTACAACAAATATTGATGTTAAAAACTCAAGTGTTGTAACAACTACAAATAGCACACATTTTCCGATTTGTATTGAATTGTAATAAAATTTAATTATTTTTTTATTTATTTGTTAATTAATTTTAATTTTAAGGGTCATTAGTATAATGGTTAGTATGGTTGCCTTCCAAGCAATCGGTCAGGGTTCGATTCCCTGGTGACTCAAATTATATTACACGATATAGAATTATTTTCTTGTAATATATTATAAAAATGTTTGGTCTGTTGAAGAATGTGAAAAGGAGTGTGAAAAAGGGTGTGAATAAAGTGAGAAAGAGTGTTAAAGGTGTTAGGTACGGCCGTGGTGGTAGCAGTTGTGGTTCCCACCCCAAGAAACCCACTGGTGGTGCCCACTGTGGTAAGAACCACCCCAAGAAGAATAATGGTGGTATGAGACACTACAAAAAGAAGGGTAAGAGTCACAAGAAGGGTAAGAGTCTTAAGAAGAAAGGTAAGAGTCTTAAGAAGAAAGGTAAGAAGAGTCTCAAGAATAAGAGTGGTGGTAAGGGACACAATAACAAGAAGGGTCTCCACATGTAAGTAATTTATTAATATAGTTTATTTGTTTAATTTTAGTATTTTTAATAATTAAAAATATTAATCTATCAATGTTATCTAAAAAAAAATTTATACAAAAATTTAAAGCAAATGTAACAGCAGTCGTTTTAGGTTATTTAACCCGTAAATATAGTAGAAACATGCCTATTGATGAAAGATGTACGGATTGTGATCATAGAATATGTGGTATAATACATCGTAAAGAAAAGATAGAAGATAATTTTCATTTAATAATATTTAAATCTGATATCAAAGATGAGAATAAAGGTGTAACTAGTTTATCGTTTGAACCGATATCTACAAGTATTTCTATAAATGATAGGCATTACTGTTCACACTGTTCTAAAAAACTGGGTCATTCAAATGAATGTCCTATTTGTCTTGAAACAATTGAAGAAAATATTTCTACAAAATGTAATCATAATTTCTGTTTAAAATGCATAATAAACTGGATACAAATGGATAATAAACAAAACATATTATTCCAAGCCAAATGTCCTATATGTAAATCAGAAATATAGTTATAGATAAATCGATATATTTTTATAAATGGATAAACCCTATTATCCGATATATGTAAAAAAAATAGCTAGACCTGTTTTGTATATTTCTGATTCGTCTGATGATGATGAAGAGTAATAAATTAATATCTAAAATTAGTTCTCTTATTTTTTTTTGGTTTGAAAATATGGTTATCCTTTATCTTTTTAATTTTCCTAAAACTTTTATATGAATCTATAGTTAGTATAAAACAGTATATATTTTTTATAATAGATAGGTTAATTGAGAATCTACATTCTTCTTTTATTTTATATTTACCTTTACTGTTTTTTATAGTAATCATCTCTAAAATATACTCGTTAGGTTCAAGCATATTCCATTCATCTCTATCTTCCATAAATAGTGCTATTTCATAATTTGAATCTTGTTTTATACTTTCCTGTAAATGTTTTGGTACAATTGTTTCTTCAAAAAAATCCATAATCAATATAGTCTCTTCTAACTCGTCCTCTTCTTCTTCTTCATCAATTTCAACTATACTCTTTCTACAAACTGGACAAGTTTTATTTTCAAGGAGCCAGTATGTAATACATTTGTTATGGAAACAATGTCCACAATCCAATTTGAATCCTTGGTCTACCTTTTCGATACAGATGCTACAATCTGACATGGTTATAATATAAATAATATGTTTAATACTTTATATATTCAATTTTTATGATGGTGCAAGTCCTTTTGATAGATTAATCTGTGTTGTACCCATTTGTTCTGTTGGTAGAATCATATTATCTAAAGAACACCCTGGACCAACCAGAGGCAAACAAATATCTCGTTCTATTTTAAATTCACATAGAATAGGTCCATCTTTATAGTTTACAAATTGGTCAATTGTTTCTACAAGATTACTACGATTATCACATAAAATAGATTTAATCCCAAATGAATTTGCCAGTGTGGTATAGCAAGGATTATTGTTATTGATTGTAGCGGTATTTCTACCTTCAAAATAGAGTTCTTCCCATACTGTAACCATCATCTGTGCACTATTATTCATTATAGCAATTTTTACTGGAAGGTTGTATTCTTTAATAGTTTTAAGATCAGAAAGTGTCATATTAAAACTCGAATCACCATCAATTAAAATTACCATATTGTTAGGATTGGCAATCTGTACACCTATCGCATAAGGAAGACCTACGCCCATAACACCAAGAGAACCGGATGAGATTACTTTATTAGGGTATTGTGATTTAATAAATTGGTAAGTTTGCATCTGATGATTCCCTACCCCGGTTGTAAATGTAACCTTCTTATTTTTTGTAGCTGTATTAAATTCATTAATAACATCCTCCATATGTAATTTTTTATCATCCGTTTTAATTACAAATGGATAGGTTTGTTTTAGATTATTTATATTATTAATCCATTCTGTTTTTTTAGTGTATGAAATATGTTGCATTATTTGTTTCAAAAATAATTCACAGTCCATATCAAAATTATAATCAGAGTTTACAACAAAATCTAATTCTGATTCTTCAATATTAACATGAATAATTCCACCTCTACCTTCCTTTGATGCTTTAAATGCTTCAGGAGCATATTCACTTATTTTACCGGTTGTTCTGTCATCAAATCTTGAACCAAGCGCAATAATCAGATCCGCGTCCTGTATCGCATAATTTGCTGCAGCACTACCATGCATACCACACCACCTTAATGATAATGATTGATTATCATCATAAATACCGCAACCATGAATAGTAGATGTTACAGGAATATTTGATTTATTTACGAATTCTGTTAGATAATTTGAAGCGTTACTACACCCTTTACCAACAATAATAATCGGTTTCTTACTTTTATTTATAACCGATGCTACTTGTTGGATATTATTTGTATAATCTTTAATGGGTTTAACATTTTTTTTATAGTTATTAACATTTATAGCAGGATTATAAGATTGATAAGAAACACATTTAGGAATATCAATATGAACTGGTCCTTTCTTCTTATCGTTAGCAATTCTGAATGCTTCATCTACAACATATTCCATTTCATTAATATCTGTAATCTGATAAGACCATTTAGTAACATTTTTTGTAAGTTCTACGGCTGGTGCTTCCTGAAATGAATTTAGTCCTTGTGCTTCTTGTGAAACTTGTCCGCTAAAGACAACAAGAGGTGTTGAATCGTTTTTAGCATCAAGAATAGGAGTAATCATATTTGTTATACCAGGACCACTCGTAACCATACAAACGCCAGTTTTATTGGACGATTTTGCATAACCAGTAGCGGAATGACCTGTATTCTGTTCATGGGTATTAATAAAATAATTTATTTTAGAGTTATATAGACTATCAATAAGTGGCATAACACTACCACCAGAATAGATAAACATATCAGTAACATTATTTTTACGTAATGCTTTATAAATAATACTACCACCAGAGTTTACTAATTGTAGCATTTTGTTAGAAAAACGCATAGTTATATAATAATAATAATTAAAATTTAAATCAATTTTAAGCAAAAACAAACATCCTGCCATCGCAGGTCTTACAGTTCCCGCTTATCATAGAACGACCACGCTTGTTTAGTTTATGTTTTCTGTTATCCGGTTTCATAACGCAAGACTTTGTTTTCTTACCACTCGCATGAAAGCATCTCATACATAATGCTGCTAGTTTAGGGTCTTTCATCCTAACACCAATAGCTACTTTAGATTTATTAGACGCCTTCTTAACCTTAATTTTTTTAGAACCAACTTTAACTTTCTTAGAAAGAAGCTTTCCCTTTTTCATACTCTTTGTTCTCGTACCTTTTTTTGCAACCTTTTTCGACAATCTTTTTGAAACCATATAATAGTATTGAATATTTTAATTATTAAGCATCATTCTATACATTAGAGCAACCGGGATAAGATCCTGTATAACTTTATTATCATTCTCTATACATTTTATTTGTTTATCTACATTATTATTGTTTTGTTTATCTTGAATTGTAAATTCATCATTAAAACATTCCAATTTATAATTTATATTTTCGATCATATTATTAATTTCAAGCAAACTAAGTTCAGTTTGTTTATCCATATTATCAATCGTTTTAAGATTATTTAACATTTTATCAAATGAACTCTGGAAATTTGAAAATTTCTTTTTCTCTGTTTTATAGAGTTCCATCTATTTATAATTTAGATAATATTAATTTAAATATACCGCAAATGTCTAATAGTATGCTATATAATGAATATATACCTAAAACATTTGATGATAGTATTATTCATAAAAATATTATAAAAAAATTAAAAAATATAAAAGAATTAAGAGAAAATATAATTCTACATGGACCTAATGGTACTGGAAAATATGTACTTGCTCTAATGTTGCTTGAGAATATTTTTGGTAAAGAAATATATACTAAAACCGAAAATGTTATTACAACTGGTAATAAATCATTTACATTATATAGTAGTAACTATCATTATGAATTATATCTCAAGAATTCTTATATTAAATATTCAGAAATTAATACAATCATAGAAACACTTGGTAAGAATAGAAATATTGTTAATAATGGAAAGAATGTAATTCTTATCAAGAATAGTCAATATCTAAATAATGAAAACTTATTTCTTATAAAAAAGTCTATTGAAAAACAAAAATTATATTTTATACTAACAACTAATAAAATAAATTCGTTGTTTATAGGGGTAAATTCAATTTTTATGTGTATTCGAATTCCTTGTATAGATTCCAAAGAATTATTAACACTTGTTAAAGAAACTAAAAAAAAAGAAAAAATAAAAATTTTAGTGAAGGATATCAAGGAAATTATATACAATAATAAATCAAATCTTACGATGATATTATATAATCTAAAAATTTATAGTTTAACTGGTGAATTAAACTATGAAAATATATTGCATACTAAACTAGATAAAATCCTAGAATTAGTTTATAATAGAAAAGAAGAAAATATAATACCTATAAGAAAACTCTTATACAATGTATGTACTCACAATATTAGTCGTTATGAAATTTTAAAATATTGTTTTAATGATGCTGTAAAAAAATTAGATACACCACAAAAAAAAATAGGACTACTTAATTTTACGAATGAAATTAATATAAAATTATCAAGTAGTTTTAAAACTACTATACACATTGAATACTATTTAATTCATCTTATGAGTATTATAAAATAGTACAGCAATTCTTTTTAATAATTTTTTCTTCTATTTCTAAGTCTGCTCTAATAGTTGTATTTATTTCAGTATCAAAATTTTTGGTTTTTAATATACGGTCTATAATAGCATCAAATGTTTCATCTACATTATCATTATCTTTTGCTGAACATTCCATTGTAATATAGTCATATTTTTTAGAAATATTTGTTACTTCATGTTTATGTATCATCCTATGTTTTTCAAGATCTGTTTTGGTTCCAACAATAATAATAGGAAGTTCTGATTTATTAAAGAAATTTATTTTATCTATCCATTTTTCTATACTATCATAACTATTTCGGTTTGTTATATCATAAATTATCATCGCTCCATCCAGATTCCTAAAATAAACATTAATCAGATTTGCAAATTTTTCTTGACCTGCCGTATCCCATAAATATATTTTTATATCTCTATTCCCCCTTCTAACTGATATATAATGAAAATCAACCCCTAGTGTTGATGAAAATGTAGGATTAAATATGTTATTATGTTTTCTATTCAGCAGTGCTGTTTTTCCAACATTTGTATCACCTACTAAAATAAGTTTTAATTTATTCTCCATATATATTACATATACCAAAAGTTTTTCTGTGATATTTTGTAATACCGTGTTTTTTAATAGCATCTATATGTTTTTTTGTACCATAACACATATTGTTTTTCCAGTCATATACATTTAATTCTTCATTTTCATCACATAGTTTTTCAATATATTGATCATGATAAACCTTCGCAAGAATACTAGCGGCTGCTACTGGAACAAATTTTGAATCACCTTTAATTACACACGTATGAGGTATACTTGTATTTGTAGTATCTGTATACATTTTAAATTTATCACCATCTACAATAACATGGTCCACCAATACATTTAGTTTATCGAGCGAATTATGCATACATTTATAAGTTGCATTAAGAATATTAATTTTATCTATAACTGTATTATCCAATTTAGTTACTGAATAGTCAATCGCATATTCTTCAATATAATCCTTTAGCATAAGTCTCTTCCTACTTGATAATTTCTTTGAATCATCTACTATAATATTAGTATCACTTGGGTCTATTTCTTTCGGCCATACCACCGCCGCAGTAAATACCGGTCCAGCAAGACATCCGCGCGCTACTTCATCGACACCTGCTTCGACTTCATCTTCATAGAAATATGCTTTCATTTATAATTATATATAGTTATTTCTTTAATTCGTTTCCTTTTTTTTTAGCTTAATAATATAGTATAATCCAAAGTAGGGTGGCATATTATTGTGTGGTTTACCACCACCAACAGATTCAAAATCTACATCAATAGAACCTTGTAAATTATTTTCTGATACAGTAGGTATAAATGAATTACATTTAGTTGATATTCCTAATTTACTATCAGATAAACATGATTCGTTATAAACTGATTGAACTGGGTCAGTTTTTAAAATAGAACAATCTACCCTTTTATTATATACACTTGGGTCAAATGGTTTATTTTCGACAATACTCTTGACTTTACCATCTGTTCCTAATGGTGCACCATATGTATCTACACCTACTGTAAATTCTTTGTTATTTGGGCAGGTATAGGTAGTCTTTTTATAATTATCTCTTCTAGGCATCATACAAACATATGGATTTTTCCAAAAATCTATTTTCCTATAATCTTCAACCCATAGACCTCCTCCGCCCCTACAAGCCTTTATTGCGGCCTTTTGATCAAAGTCCTTCCTCCAGCCAGCATAACAACAAGGACCCCCGACCCACTTATTGTACCTCTCGGGTCCCCATTTAGGGTGGGTGAACAGTTTAAGTATCTTACTTGGACATCTCCCAGCATCTGGACCACCACTAATATGAAATCCTGGTGGACATACATTATTTATGTTTGGTATTTTTGTATCATTATAGAGTTTGTTTCCTGTGTCTAACATATATGGATTAAAGTTATGTGAATGTTTTGGCATATCACTTTCCTTTAATGTTACTGTCTCTTTACCTCCTGGAACTCCTAATTTAAAATTGTCTCCTGAACCTATAACAAATTTATCCCTTAGGTCTGGTGTCCCATTCTCTCCATCACATACCGCCCAACCTTTAGGTATTTTTTTTATATTACCATAATACCATACGACTTGTCCTTCAAACCAATAGTGATTTAATCTATATAAATCTTCTTCTGTTATTTTAAAATCAATACTATTATCTTTGTTTTTATATCTAATTTCAGTTTCATCTTTATATGGAATTTCCGACATAAAACCTAAATCTTTATCGGTTATACAGTATCCATCTATACAGAGTTCTTTAGTTTTTAACTGTCCGTCTAATTCTAATTTTTCTTTAAGGATAATTGTATTTGTTGTTGTTAGGTATTTCATTTTTAAATAATAGGACAAAGAGGTAAAATATTCGTTCGATAAATATCTTCTAAATAAAAATACTATAATTAGTATTATTACATAAATATACATTATAATAATAAAATATAAAATTAATCACAATTAAGATACACAGGTGGAACTCCAGCCTTTTGTAGTTTGTCAATTAGTTCCGTGCATCTATCTATTTTCTTAGTTTTTGGTTTTGTCTTCTGTTTTATAGGTGGTTCTATTGTTACTGGTGGTTTATAGTTTACATTTCTCATTAAAAATATAACTCTATAAAATGAAGGCATATTATCGTGTGGATTACCAACAGCAGTATCATTATTTAAACATGGTGTTCCTTCATATTTTGTTAGATAGCTAAAAATCCAATTCGGTGTTGGATAAAATCCTATTCTGGATTCATATAATTTTTGTTTAGGGGTTATTTTAGTAGTTGTTCCTGAGTAACAACATTTACAAGGACCACAATCACCACCTTTTTCATTATATTCATATTTTAGTCCGTCTTCTCTATCAGTTCTTTCACAAACTTCTTTGGGTTTTTTATCAAGAGCAAGTAAATTTAGGTCATCTTTCGACCATTTATAACACTTTTTTTTATCATCTTCTTCTTGACTCGGTTTATTCCAAAATAAATCATGAATTTCCTTGTATTTGTTATAACATACTTTATTGTCTAATGTTACTGAAATATTTTCAGGAGATAATTTAAAAATTCCCAAAGATTTTCTTGGGCCGCCTCGTTTCCCCTTTTTCTCCCACGTCCAGGGCACCGCTTGAAAGACATTATAGTTAATAGGTTGTGCCTCCGTCGCATCCGTATTATGGCAATTTTTACAGGCATTACCAGTAGGTCCAACATAATAATCATTGTTAGATTTTACGTTTGTTTTAACAAATTCTGGGTATAAATTTGTTTCTGTTCCTAGTTTATTTCCATTCTCGTCTTTAATAAGTATTGATTTCATCCACATTTTTGTTTTATCTTTTATATTAATTTCACTTTCCCAGTGTCTTGTATCTCTAAAATATATACAGGTATTACTACACACACCAGCAACACCACCAGACCCCGCATTATCTTGTCTAAATCCAACCGCTTTAATTTTATCTTTATTTTCATATAAAATATCATAAAATGGAACTGGTTCATAAATATCAGTATCTATAAATTCTATTTCTTTTTTTAGGGATTCTTCTCCTATTCCTTTTTTTGGGGGTTCTTCTTCTATTCTTTTTTTTAGTTTTTCTTCTTCTATACTTTCTTTTGATTGTTTTGATAATTTATTTCTGTATTCAATTCTACCATTACTATCTTTCTTAGTTGCATAAATATTTGAAACACATTCCTGTAGATTATTTCCAGGTATATAATCCTTTCCTAATTTTAGTGGGTTTCCATAACCATCAGTTTTACACATACTTGCAACTCCATCGCCGTATTTGCCTAAATGGTCTCCATGTCTTCCATATCTTATATCTCCTACCTTTTCTGGTTTACTCGTATCTAATTCCTTTGCCGAAGAAGGGAAAGCCATATTATGATTGTGTCTAGGTAATTCAGCTAATGTAAGAGAATGAGTTTTTTCTCCACCTGTATCATCCTGTTTATATTTTGTTCCGGCACCGACAATAAATCTATCCTTTAAATTGGGTGTACCATTTTCTCCATCGCATACATACCAGTTAGGTGGTATTTTAGATAGTTCTCCTGAATAGGCAATAATAGTTCCATCATTCCAGTAATTTTTTAGATTCTGTAAATCCGAAACATCAATACATTCTCCATCCTCATCTGGTAAACACATTTTGGAATTATAATGTAGAGGGAGTGATTTAAATGCAATAATATCTTCCTGGGAAATCTCTTTTTTACCTATAACCAGTTTATTACCTTTTTTTATGGTAATTCTATCCTTTGATATGATATGTTTATTATTAATCTCGCCTACTTCTAAATTAAGGGGTGTATTAAAGGTTTTATAGTTTTCTCTAAAACTACCAAATATTAGTAATAAAATAAATATAACTAAAATTGGTATTAATAATTTCATTATTATAATAATAGATAATTTTACATAAATTTAATCAAACAATTGTTTCTTTTACCGACGCCCATTGTTTTTCCAATTCCTCTAATTTATTAACCAAAGATAGGGATGGATCTTTATAATTCGGGTCTGTTTTCATAACATAGTATAAAGAATCGTATGGTGGTAAATTTTCATGACCTTTATTCTTTCCTGTATCTGATAATTTATTAGAAAAGGTATTTTTATGTTTATGAATATCACCTACATTATCTTTCGTACTTATTGCTGCTTTAATTCCTAATTTTTCATTTCCATCACCAGAACCTGGATTATTAGAAGGTAATACGTGATAATGTTCGGGTATTTCATCTATAGTTAAATGATGTTTATTGCTACCACCGGTTATTGTTTTTTTCCTACACATTCCATCACTTGGAGTTACTGTAAATAATTTCTTATCAGAAATATCATCATACCATAATAGACATGTACCATCCTTTTTAATATTATATCCTGTACAGTGCATCAAATCATTACAATGTTCCTCGCAATTATTACTACTTAATTTACCATTATCTTGAATAAATCGGTTAATTAATCCAAATTTATTCCCACATAAACCGCTCCCTATTGTTTTATATTGTTTTCTATAATCTATATCAGAACCTAATATAAATTTATCTCTTAAATCAGGTGTTCCATTTTCACCATCACATATCTGCCATCCATCTGGCAACATACCTAAATCACCATTATAAATTGTTATAGTTCCTGGTGGCCATAGTTGTTTTAGATAACGTAACTTCTTTTTTTTTATACATTCCTGGTCAATACAAATAGAATCTTTTATTTTAATATGAAGTTTATCTAAACGAATAAGGTCGTCTTTAGAAAGACATGCATTATCTATACATATTTCTTTTGTATCAAAATTGTCACTAATAGAACATTCTTCTGCTTTGATAGTAATGTCTTTGTGAGTGTTTAGATCAACTAGAATTAAACCTGAACCAGTTAATTTCCCAACAAAACCTTCCCTATTATTAATATATACTAATCCGATTAGTATAATAGTAATAAGTAATATGAAAAAACGAAACATTTATAATAAGAGAATATTTTAAATCATATTTTTAATATATAAAAATTCATGAATAAAATATGGAAGAAGATATAACACCGCATTTAGATTTACAAGTGAAATAGTAAATATCAATAAAGCAACTAATTTACTAAATTGTTTAATTAATTTATTTGATACCATTTTTTTATGACTTACATAAACTCTAACTAGTAGAAATAATGCAATAAACCATGACGCATCATGACCAAATTGACATATCATACTTTTTTTAGTTTTGGTATTATAAATAGGGTGGAACATATATCTATATTTAAAGTAAGATAAAGGGTGTGCTATACTATAGGTGGTTTTAAAATAATTTAAAACGTATACAACATAAACAGCTAATACTACCGACAAACAATAACTCATACTATTTACGAGTATATTTTTTTTTATTCGTCTTTTTCTTTAATTTAGTAATCCTTTTCTTCGTTTTCTTCTTCGTTTTTTTTAGATGAATTACTAATGAATCATAGCCACCAATAAAATCCCGTTTTTTTGGAGTTTCTTTTATAATTCTTGGAACTGTATAAAAATCACTTGGTATATCTTTTATATATTGTTTATAAAATTCTGAATCAGAATCATAAAACTTATAGTTTATATTTTTTTTATCAAGTAACATAATTGAATTTTTACAGTACCAGCAATGGTCTTTCCCGAAAATAAGATACATATAGGTTTACTATATTATAATCCAAACTTACTAAAAAAACCATCAATGTAATAGCATATACCTTTATAAACCTGTTTAATTTGTTCTTTTACCACTTCTGGTTGTTTTGTAAACATATTATAGGTTTCATTTTCTTTTAATAACCATTCTTTTTCTTCTAAACTATTTTTAATTAATTTTAATTCTTCATCATCATATACATTATTTTTAGGAATAAATGTAGATTTTGAAATAAATTCTGGATTCTGATTATTATTTAGTTTATATTTTTGAATGTTAGGGTCTGGTCTTCTATATCTACCAGGGATACGACTAAAACTACCATCTTGTGTTATATCCTGAACGAAGTTTTCCTGTTGTTTTATATTAAACATATCCAAAAAAGTTTTAATTTCATCATTCCGTATATAGGATATAATATAAATACACACACAACTATATATTATATTAGAAATACAGAACCCATATAAATTTAGTATCATTAACATTATAAAACAGAGTTTGCACATATTTTTTACCATTTTACTAATTTCTGAATCCTTTTTATTTATTGTTAATAACTTATCTGCTAACAAGTATAAAAGATATAGAGTTATAAAATAGATCATTATAATACTATATTATAAATTATTATAATAAATATTTATAAAAAAAAATCATATTTATATAATGGATGATATTTGGAATACACATACATTACTTGTAAATAAAAATCTGATTAAAGAAAACAAAAAGAAGACGCTAAAGGAACATGGAAGTATAATAAAAAAACTTAAACCAAGTAATAATTATAAATTTGATGAACACCATGAGACTTTTACACACAATAAAGTTACTAAAAAAATATCAGATTTAATAAGAGAAGGTCGCTGTAACAAAGGGATGAAACAGAAAGATCTGGCTGGAAAATTAAATATACCTGCAAAAACAATTGTTCTATACGAAAATGGTTCTATTATACCTGATAATAATCTTATGGGTAAAATAGAACGTGTATTAAATATCAAAATCCGTGGTAAGTTTTAAAAAAAAAAATAGTTATATAAATGTATGGGAATAAATGGACTAAATTTATTTTTGAAAAACCATATCCCTGAAATAACAAACAAAACTGATTTATCTGAACTACGATATAAACGTGTAGGTATAGATACAAGTATTTATCTATATAAATATAAATATAATGATAATAATTTAATTGAATTATTTTTGAAACAAATATATCGTCTAAAACTTAATGGAATAATTCCTATATATATCTTTGATGGTATTCCTCCTATTGAAAAAAAAAATATAATATTAATGCGAAAAAAAAAAAGAGAAGGACAATTTTTAATGATAAAAAATTTAGAATTACAAAGAACTAAATGCAAAAATTTATTTGATACTATTCATATTAATACACAAATTGAAAATATTAAAAAAAAAATAGTAAAAATTAATAATCAAGATATTATTAAATTGAAGGAACTATTAAAACTATGTGGTGTAGATTATATACAATCTGAAACTGAATCGGATTTACTATTTAACACTCTTATTAAATATAGATATATTGACCTTGTTTTATCTGAAGATAATGATATTATTGTTAATAGTGACACTAAACTGATTAAATTTTTTAATGTTTATTCTAATAAAGTTATCATTTATGATAGAGAATTTATAATTAATCGACTTAAATTAAGTAGTTTGATGTGGATACATTTCTGTATATTTATGGGTTGTGATTATTTTAAAAAAATACCATATCCATCTGAGAGTATTTATAGAATGGTAAAAAAGAATGAAATAAACTATTTAATTAATAATAGACTTAAATTTGATTCTTATCAAAAAAAATCTTTTAAAAGAGCTGAAGAATTATTCCTTTTAGTACCAGAAATTATTAATGAAGTTATTTCCAGTAAATTTGATGAAAAATTACTAATTAAATTTATTAAACAAAACACCCATTTGAATAGGACAACTATTGATAATATGATTTCTGTTATTACCTAATTTACTTTTTTATCCATGATGTATACGTTTTTTCATTCTTTGTTAAAGGTTTGTTATCTACACTTAGGTATATACCCCCTTTATGTGATTCGGTTACTCCTTTACAAAGTTTCGAAGTAGAACAAACATCTAAAGCTTGTTTAACTGTATTATATTTTTTTCCAACTTGTTGTGGGAGTGTTGGATTTGCATTTTCTTCTTTATTTCGTTTCTTTACAGGAACTTTTAAAATTAAGTCTGTTTTTTTTCTACCAGGTAATGCACCATCAATTTTTTCCCATTTGCTATAATCGATTTCATCTATATCATGATCAACACAGATATCATAATCTATTTTAGGTTTTGTTCCTAACTTTTTATTGGTTTTTATTGGACAAACTAACCTATTCTTAGAACTATTTTGTTTAACTGTTTCGTTTGGTTTTCGAACTATACATTTGTTAAATATTTTCTCTTTTCCTGTATTAGACCTATTTTTAAATGGGAATATACATTTATTACCAGTTTTAGTCATTCTTTTATTTTCTGGGAAAGGATAGAACCCAACCGTTTTAATCTGGCCTTTTTTAACATTTAAATTTTCATTATTTATATCCTTATCATAAACACTTGTTGCACATATTAGACCTTTATCTGTTTCTTTATATTTATCATAACTAGTACCATCTGTATCAATATATGGGAAACAACAATACCCCGGTTTAGTAGGTATACCGTATACATTTTTATGTTTCTTTCCCATAGTGTCTACATCAGATCCAAATATATCACTGTTACATTTCCCATCATAACAGAACCCATATTTGGTCATCACATTATTATTATCTACTTCGGTCGCACATATATATCCATTATCTTTATCCTTATGTAATATACACTGTGTGTTTAGAAAACTATTACCCTTTACTCTGAATGGGAAAATACATTTACCTTCCTTTATATTTTTATCTTTTATTTCTTCGCCCTTAATATTTTTGATCTTTCCTACTTTATCTTCAAATTCATCATTCTGGTTTTTAGCAGCCTGTATTTCTTCATCCGAAAGGGTATATTTAATGTCTTCTATTTTAGTTAATGGTTTTTTTATCAAATCAAGGTCTATTAACTTAGAGTTACCTAATGTAATCGGCCACATATTTAATGTTGTGTTTTGTGAAAGATACATATTTTTTATATCAAAAATAGAGTTTACATATTTCATATATTTGTCTCCTTCAACTAATACATTAGTACCATTTTCATTATATAAATATTTACCCATTAGTATTTCTTCTCTTTCTAATAATGAAAATAAGATTTCTTCTGTTAATTTAGAGATATATCTTCTTTTTAATCCAGATTTTAATACTAAATTACATTTTGGGAAGTTAATTTCTATTTTTTTTCCATTTATTTCTATTTCCCCCTTTTTATTAGGGGAAGGAGTTGCATGTTTTGTTGCTCCACATTTTTTTGTTTTGTTAGTTAATCTATTATTATTTTTAACGGTTTTTATTGAACTTTTACTTATAGTTATATTATTAACTATAAAGGTTATAACTTTGAATAGTCCCTTTCTTTTTTTAGTAATATCTATTTGACTAATAATATTATAAATATCATCTCTTATTGTATCTATTTTTTTGGTTTTTGCTGAGAAAAATAATTTTAATTCACTTTTTAGGTTATTATACATTTCATCATCGGATTTATAGGATGACATAAATTTGGTTGAATTATTTTCATCTGAATTATTTGCATCAAGTTCAAATTCATAATTGAATTCTATAAAACGTAATTTATGTACGTCTTTATTATATTCTACTCTTTCTAATGGATGGAAACTTCCATCTGTTAATCCTATGGCAAAAATTATATTATCTTTTACAATTAATGAATTCGCCTCGCCACCAAGTAGTTTTATAAGTTTTCCATATTTTATAAGTTTCAATTCTGATATCTTTTTTTTAGAAATACCTTCGGTTTTATCTATACCATATGCTCTGGTAAACACGATTCTATCATTTTCTAACATAACCCCAATACCCTTGAAATTTTCATCAATTATATGATGTTTAATTTTGTCTTTTATAGATGAAACTGGTTTAAATTTTTTATAATTAATTTTGTCATAAACTGTTTTGTATAATGAATCGTCTAATTTCCAATCACAGTTATTTTTAGTAAAGTAATATAATCGTTTTACGTAATTTAATAAAATTCCATTGGTATAATTATTTATCTTTTTGTCAAATACAGTTACGAATGTTGGTTCAAATACATCCTTCGATGATTTTGCTATAATAATAGGTTCATAGTATTGATTATATTTATATAAAATACAAATCTTATTCTCATCCTTGAATGTATCTTCATAAACAGGACAATGTGTATAGAGGTATTCTACCTTGTTTTTTATTACCTTTTCAAAAATAATTATATTTAGTCCTTTTTCAGAAGAAAACCAATCTTGTTTTCTTGATAGGAGGTCTTTAAATATTATAGGGTCTTTGGGTATATTCATGTCTCCACAATATTTTTTAAAATTTTCAAATGCACCGATAATATTTGTTAGTTTATTATATAAATTTTTGGTTTTTACTAATTCTATTTTATCTTTAATATCATTTCTTAATGGAGAACTATTTAAAATAAAATCCAATAATTCTGGATATTCTTTACACCATTTTATTACTAATGTATCATCAAGATTGAACTTATCAGATGAGAATAGATTAAGTAGATCACCATTATTTAATCCTAAAAATTCAACTGGACCTAGATTTTTAATTATTTCTTCAACAAGTCTTATCGCAGACCATTTAGATTTTATTCTTTTTTGGTCATGTGTGTCATCATCTTTATCACCTTTAAATGAAGCCATTGCTGATAAGAATGATGTGTTAATATTTTGTTTTACCCCTTTTCTTATAAACTGAGAAGTTCCATCAATTAGTCTGGAGTCATCTATTAATTTTTCGTTACCATTAAGTAATATATTAAGTCTTTTATAGAGTGCTCCTAGTTTACCTTTATCAAGTGGGAATTTATCTTCACCTTGTATATATTTATCTTCAATGCGAGATTCTATATCTTTATTTTCTTTAAACACATAGGTTTCTTTTTTTAATGTTGTTTCATAACTTTTACCTTTATGTAATCCCTTTGTAATGTTAATAATAAATCCAGGTCTTATAAACACTTCTAATTTAGTTAATTTATCATATACTTCTGGACCATCTTTTGTAATAATATATACGTTATTTTCTTTGGTCATTTTTTGATTTGTAAGAAGTATAGTATCATTTTCTTCTAGTTTAATAGAACCGGTTTCTTCTAGTTTAATATAACCTGTTTCCTTTTTTTCTTTTGTTAGCATCGTTTCTTTTATAGTTCCATCTATAACTAGAGTTTTAAGGTCGAGGTTTTTATCGATTGCATAATTGATATCAGTAATAGCACATTTGGATCTTTTTATAGAACTTCCTTCCTTCTTGAAACAACATGGCATACACATATTTTTAGGATGTAATTTAGAAGCTAATAATCCAGGATAAGCTTCTAATTCGGTACCTTCCAAGTATTTTAACCATTCTGATGATTTATTTACCTGCTCTTTTTTATCCTGCCAATATAGATTATCACCACCTAGACGTATTATAATAGTATTATTACCACCAATTTGCCCTTTTTCATCAATAACTTCTCCTTCACAAAAAGGACATTTACCCTTATTTTTTATAAATTGGTCATCCGTAAGAGCAATATTATCCCTAATACACCATATACGTGGACATATAACAAAATGTTTATTTTTGGATGAAGACCCCCATTCGATATACTTTAATTGTTTAAAACCATCTGGATTTATTTTTTCAAAATTATTAAGTTGGGTTTTGGTTAATAGAATTGGTTGTCTCATTGGAGCCGCACCACAACTTTTAGTATAGGTTTTAAGGGTATCGCTTTTAAAGTTAAAAAGTTTATTATCTCTTTTACGCATTTCAGACATATAGTTCCGAATCGACATCTTTTTTAACTGTACCTGTTCAAAATCTGTAGCACTATTATCATAGTCTTCAACATTATCGTTTTCATTTTCTCCATCATTATCACTATTATTATCACTGAGTGATACATTATTAACATTGTCTTCTAAATCAGCAAAATCATCATCATCATCATCATCGTCTTCTTCATCAATTTTACTTTCTTTTACTTCAAATACAAATTCATCTTTTTTGGGGTTAGTTTTAATTTTAGATTTTTTAGAATCCTCAAAAACAAAATTTATAAATTCTCTAATTTGTTTTATTATTAAAAAACTATCGCAATTTTTTGCATCTATATTAAACATTTCTTCCTTTCTATCAAATGAAATTACTATATTAACATCAATATCTAATGGTTTTTTTTTCAATTCTTCAGCATCCATTGTTTCATTAATAATCGTTAACATCTGTAGTGAATCTGTTTCTGAAAGATTAAATAGTTTTTGTGTTTCATTAATCCATGTCTTTCTAAAATTGGATACACCCAGCTTATTATCATTTTTTATTTTTAGGAAATACCTCCGAATATTTTCAAATGAAGTAAAGTTATTTACTTTCTTGTAATTAATATAAATTTTATTTTGTTCCTTCTCTTCTGGTGTTATTTTATAAACAAAGTTAGTATAGTTAGTAATATTATTATTTAATTTAAGAAATGAAAGTTTATTATCATTCATATTTTCTATAAAATCTGTTGTTAAAAGGTCATCTAGTTTAATAGTTATATGTTTTACAAAACGTTGTATTATTTTATTTGAGAATTTTAATAGTTTTACTATTTGTTTAAAGTTAATTTCTTTATCTAGATACCTAACAACGATTTTATCCTTAAAAAGTTGTATATCATAGTATTCCTCATTGTATTTTATTTTAAGAATTAGATATTCATGGTTCTTTGCGTCTAGTTCTAATTTTTTATTAATTTTTTCTTTATTAGATAGTTCGCTATGTGTCCATTTTTCTAGTAAACTCCTTTCAATTGGGTAGCTATATAATTCTGGATCATATTTAACAAAATAGTTTTTAGGTTCTTTAAACCCACTATTTACTATCTTGGGAGTAATTTCATTTTTATATAGTTTATATAATTCGGAAGTATTTCTAGATTTATATTTGCAGAAAGTTACTACATCATCAAGAACTATATTATTAAAAATATTATAAATATCTATATCTATCTGTTTTCCAGAAAATACAACATTTTTGTATATTGTAGATTTATTCTCATTTAATTCTTCCATATCCTGTAGTTTGTTTTCGATTTTTACCAAATCTTTAATTATTGTCTTATAATTTTCAGATGTTGTTGGGTCTTTTTTGATAAATGGGAAATATATTTGTTCAATATATTCAAAATTTGGAGTTACGACATCTTTTAGTTCATTATAATCGGTTAAATAAATCGTATTGTTGTTAATCGTATTATAGTGTTGTAATAAATGGTGTGAACAATCCTTAAATGTACTTAGTATATCAGGGTCTCTTATAGGTTGTGAAAGATCACATTCCAAAATATGTTTAGTATTATCGACATTATACTGAATACCTAATATATCATTATAACCAGTAATAGTATTATCTTTGCAGGTGAAGGTTTTGTTGCTACATAGTTCTCTAAAATTATATTGTTTTTTTAATTTAATTGATTCATATTCAGAAATCTTTTTTTTATTTACCCATAGGTGTTGGTGTTTTGGTATATAATTATCACAATAAATTAGAATTTTCTTTTTAATAATATCAATAGTATCGTTCAAATTGATTAAAGCTTTAACCAGAACAGTATCTTTTGTTATTTTTTTAGTATCTATATAATATTGTTCAAGTAACTCCTTTTCATTAATAGTAAACTTATTTAATTCAGAAACACCACCATTATTAATGCGATTTACTAATACATCTATTTCAGAAAATGAACCAACAAAAATATATTTTTTTTTTGTAATTGTATTTTCAACTGTAAATATTTTGTTTTTATCAGACATATCTAATATATTAACATATTATAAATAAATTATAAAATACTATTGTATGTCATCAAGAATAAAATTAGATAAAAATAAAAGAATAATGTTGTTTATATTTGGTTGTCTTTTTGCTAGAAGTATACCAATAATTATTTTAAAAAAAATACCTAAACTGTCTATAATTATAGTTCTATTCTATTTGGGAATAGGACTCTCCTTTTTAAAAACATTTCTGTTTTCTAAATTAGAATATGGATTTTTTGGTGGAAAGGTATGGTGGAATAATTTAAGACTATTCCATAGTTTGATTTATCTTTTATTTGTGGTATTATTTATAACGACTAAAAAACTATATATAAATTTATTAATATTTGATTTAGTAATATCATTACTATCAGTAATAAATAATTATGTCTAGTCTATAAGAGGGGTGCCTGTAATCATTGTACCACAGTATTCGATTGGGTTATTACTAAAATCTTGTTTAGTATAAATATTATTATCAATGGCTACTTTTAATAGAAATATCATATTGTCCCAGAATTCTTGATTGTGACCGATTGATTCTGTCATAAGATGTGCAAGTTCATGAATACCAACAAAGGCGATTGTATTTATATCTACCAAAGTATTTAACCCATCTTTGGATCTTAGACAGAATACAATTTTTTCACCTTTATTAATAGAATAGGATGTATGTTTATTACCAGGACTACTTTCTGATATATTATTTTCATTATAATTACTATTTAGGCGTTTAATGTCTATTTTAGTTTGTTCGGTATAACCAGAGTCGTCTGATTCTGCGTTTTTTACACAAATAGCAATTAATTCTTTAAATTTACTATTTAGAACATCCATTAAATTTGCGGCCTCTTCTTTATCTGGTAGGTTTCTTACTAAATAGTTCCTACCTTTTACGTTAATATAAACAACATCTAAAGATTTGTTTTCAAGGTGTACGTAAAATACAGTAATAACTATTAATAGTAGAAAAAAAGAGACAAAATCTTGCATTATATATTAGTATAGTATAATAATTTAATTAAAATAAAATTTGAAGAAAATTAATCAGATATATATAAGTAACACTTCCCCCATCATCATGACCGACACGATTGAACTTCAGATGCTTGACTGGAAATACTATGATGAAACACAGTTTAGTGAATATAAAAGGGATGGAGAAATTAAAAAGAAAATGATAGGTTCTAAATTTATTATACAGGGATTTGGTGTAGATGAAGAAGGTAATTCGGTTGCTATCAACGTAAGAGATTTCCCCCCTCATTTCTATATCGGACTAGATTCGTATATTTCAAGAGAGAAACTGGATATGTTTGTAAAAACGATTAAAAACAAACTTCCATTTTACTGTAAAAATGATATTGATGATAGTTATGATATTGTTAAGAGGAAACATTTCTATGGATTTGATAATGGTAACGAATATCCATTTATCCGTATTCTGTTTAAGAGTCTAAAATGTTTTACTTGTTGTTCTAAAATACTGGAAAAGGAGTTGAAAGTTCCTGGATTTCCTAAAAAAATTTATAAACTATATGAAACGAATATTCCTCCTCTACTTAGATTTATTCATTTTAAAAATATTAAACCAGCAACCTGGATTTCATTTAAAAAATCAGATATAGTCAAATCATTCGGAAAAAGGAAATATAGCACAAATGCTGAATATGATATAAATTGGAAGAATATTATTCCGATTGAGAAATCTACATTTGCACCTTTCAAAATCGCTTCCTTTGATATCGAATGTGATAGTAGTCACGGTGATTTCCCTCTACCTAAAAAAACGTATACTAAATTGTGTAGAGAAATACTTTATAATATCAATAAGAAAAAGAAAAAGATTGATATTAATACACATATTTATAACTATATTAAAGAAGCATTTTCGGATAAAGTAAAAGATATTGATAGGACTATTAGTCGTATTTATTCAAAAAATAATACGAAACCATCAGAAATGAAATTGAAAATAGCATCATCCAAATTGTTAGAGTTATATAATCGGAAAGAAACCTATGATATATTGGCAAATGACATTCTATTGATGTTTAAAAATGATGAAAAACATATTCAGGAATTGATAGAAGACGCGTTCTGTGATATTTCAAATCCAGAAGAGAAGACCAATTTTGATATTACTACTATTTACACTAAACAAAATAAGAAACCACCACTATCCTATATTAAGAAGGCTTCAGTCCAAGTTATTAAACTATATAATAAGTATATTAATTCTTCCGATAATGAAGAGAGATTGGATGATATTATTTCAGAATTTGCAACATTTCTGAATTTGACAAAGGTGGAAAGAACCGAGAAATATAATAAACATGATTTGAATATTATCTATCTACTTATAGACCAGATATCGATTACATTAAATAAATATTTTCCAGAACTAGATACTTCTAAGGAGGTTATGGTTAAACGGTTTGATAACTACATGTCTCAGATCCTACCAGATGTAGAGGGAGATAAAGTGATTCAGATTGGTACTACTGTTCAAAAATATGGTGAAACTGATTGTTATCTTAAACATATCCTTACTTTAAATGGTTGTGAGGAAATAGATGGATGTATTGTAGAATCGTTTGATAATGAAGAAGAAATGCTATTGAGATGGAGTGAATTTATTCGTGAATTAGATCCAGATATTATCACTGGTTATAATATTTTCGGGTTTGACTATACCTATATGATTGAACGAGCAGATGAACTTGAATGTATCGACGATTTCTGTAAAATGTCTAGAGAAATCGATAAGGTTTGTCCTCTTGTATGTAAATCACTATCCTCTTCTGCACTTGGTGATAATACACTACGGTATATTGATATGGATGGTAGGGTTCAGATGGATCTTCTAAAAATTATTCAACGGGACCATAATCTTCCATCCTATAAACTAGATTATGTAGCTGAAAACTTTATTAATAATAAAGTAGTGAGTTATTCTGATAATAAAATTATTATTAAGGGTATTCTTTCGCTAAACAAAGGAAACTTTATTACATTTAATGTAGATAAAGATAAATACAAAGATGGCAAGAAATTAAAAATTACAAATATTAACTATGATACGAATGAAATAGAGGTAGATGAGAATATAGATGAATCTATTACGGCATGGACATTAGCGAAAGATGATGTATCTGTGAATGATATCTTTAACTTTCAGAAGGGTTCTGATTATGATAGAAAAGTAATTGCTACATATTGTATTCAGGATTGTGCTTTGTGTATTCATATCATTAATAAACTAAAACTAATTACGAATAATATTGCTATGGCTAATGTTTGTAGTGTGCCCTTGTCCTTTATCTTCCTAAGGGGTCAAGGTATTAAAATCTTTAGTCTTGTGAGTAAGGAATGTAGGAAAGATAGATTTATTATGCCCGTTGTAAAATGTAAAAGGGATGATAAAGTAAAATATAATTCTAAATTTACATATTCTCAAGAAGAAGGTATGACAAGAACTAATGAGGGGTTTGAAGGTGCTGGTGTTCTAAATCCGATGAAAGGAATTTATCTTGATGTGTATTCTGTTGTTCTTGATTTTGCATCACTATATCCATCGTGTATTATTAGTGAAAATATTTCACACGATTCTATTTGTCTTGATAAAAAATATCTAGGCGAGGAAGGTAAGAAGTTTATTGAATCTTTGGGGTTGACATATAAAGATATTAGTTATTCGACCTATAAATGGGTAGATCCTAGTATTCGTAGTAAAGGTAAAGTTAAAACGGGAGAAAAGACTTGTCGTTATATCCAATTTCCAGATGGTAAAAAATCTATTCTTGGTATGATTGAAGCAAATCTTCTTGCTGAAAGGAAGAAGATGAAAAAGAAAATGAATACAGAATCAGACCCTATTCTTAAAGAAATTTATGATGGTGAACAGTTGGCTATCAAACTAACATGTAATAGTCTTTATGGACAGCTAGGTGCAGAAACCTCTCCTATCTTTATGCTAGACTTGGCGGCATCAGTAACAGCAACTGGTAGGAAACTTCTCTATATGGCGAGAGATAAAATCGAGAATAAATTTGAAGGTGCGGAGGCACTCTATGGAGATACCGATAGTGTTTTCATTAACTTTAAACCTAAGGATGAGAATGGGAATCTACTAAAGGGAAAGGAAGGTCTTAAAAGGGCAATTGAATTGGGTGTAGAAGCAGAGAAGTATGTTCAGAATTTCCTAGAAAAACCACATAAACTGGAATATGAAAAGACATTCTGGCCGTTTATCCTGTTCTCTAAGAAAAGGTATATTGGTCATAAATATGAATTTGATATTGATAATTATAAAGAAACTAGTATGGGTATTGTTTTAAAAAGACGAGATAATGCTAATATTGTAAAACATGTGTATAGTGGTGTTGTAAAGAATATTATGATTAATAAAGATATCCCGAAGTCGATTACAGACCTAAGGAAAGATATTATGAATATGATTAATGGAGTGTTTCCTATGAATATGTTGGTTATTACAAAAACACTAAAGGGTACCTATAAGAATCCAGATCAGATTGCTCATAAGGTGTTGGCGGAACGTATTGGTAAACGTGATCCTGGTAATAAACCAATGGTAAATGATAGGATACCGTTTGTTTATATCGAAAAGAAAGAGAAGAAGGGTCTTGTTATTTTGCAGGGAGACCGTATAGAAAATCCAGATTACATAAAAGAAAATAAACTTACACCAGATTATAAATTCTATATTACGAATCAGATTCTGAAACCGGTGTGTCAAATCTATTCTCTTATCATTGAGCAGATGGCAGAGTTTAAGAAGGAACCTGGTTATTATGAGAATAAGTATAAATTTCTACTGCGTTCAAAAACAGAAGAAAAGGCAAATCAAAAAATAATAGATATGAAAATGGAAGATACATCAGAGATTATTTTTGGAGATATACTAAGGGACATTGAAAACCAGAGGAAGAAGGTTACTAAAATGACTCACTTTTTCAAGAAGAAGTAATTTAACAACATAATTTTATCAAACAACAAATCCCGATACAAGATAGAACACTAATAGCTACGATAAATACATACAGGTCATAAATATCATATCGATTATATATTTCAAGGAAGGGATATTGGTCGAAATAACAATTTATAGTTTGGTTATTATATTTTTTATAATATTGTTTTGCATTATATAGTGAAGTATTTGTATCTGTTTTTAGACTACATGAACTATTGAAAAATGTGTAGAACCCTTTTTGTTTATTATTTTGATTGAGGATATATTCAGTTCCATTCTCAATTATAGTTACATAAATACTAATTATAGGGGATCGCGACATACACTTTTTACCACAATAACAATCACCCCATAGATCATCGTCAGAAACATTGGTTGGGTAGTCTATATTAGTTACATTACAATTTTCTAATTTGTAATCTATTGGAGTGTATCTATCATACATCATAATACTACCCATAGTAATGAATAAAATACAAACCATAACACTTACACATACCAGACAACACGCTCGTTCTTTGATGCCACTCATTTTGTTGTTTATTTGTATATAAAAAATAATTTTCAATTTTTATTTAAAGAGGTTTTATATGTTATTAGTAATGGCTAGCCATCCCCATGTTGACCCGTGCGACTACTCTAAGGTTGTTCAAAAACTACGCGATTTCTTTCTAAAGAAAAACTACAATGAGGTGCATACTCAGAGTCGATTGAGTATTCTTGCTGCGTGTGAGGATCCTGAGACTATCGCAACATTTACATATGGTGGACAGGTCTGGCCCCTCCCCCAGACGGGTCAAATGTGGCTAGAGTACGAACTATTGAGGAACCCGGAAGCTGAAGGTTTCTTTAGTGTTGGAACTAGTTTCCGCAATGAACCTAACCCGGTTCCTGGTCGTCACGAGAAAATCTTCCCTATGTTTGAGTTTGAAATCAAGGGTGGTCTCGACAAACTCCTAGAGATGGAGCGTGAACTCCTTGAACACCTTGGGTTTGGTGCCAAGGAGAGTTTCCCTGGTGATGACTATGATAATATTTCAAAGCATTATGGGGTTGACGAGCTCGAGAACGAACATGAAGACCTTCTCTGTAAGGAGCACGGTCCGGTGTACTTCATCGAGATGTTCCCGAACAAGACTTCGCCTTTCTGGAATATGCGCCAGTCGCCTACTCGTAAGGGTCTTGCGAACAAGGTTGATGTTATCCTTCATGGTATGGAGACGATTGGTTCCGCCGAGCGTTCTACCAGCGCTAAAGAGATGAGGGACCAGTTCTATAACATTAGCGATGGCGGTTATGCCAATATCCTATTTAGTAATTTTACTAAGGAGCGCGTTGAAAAGGAACTTGATGAGTTCCTCTCGTTTGATTTCTTCGAGCGTAGTGGTGGTGGCATTGGTTTGACACGCCTTATTCGCGCGATGAAGCTTAGCAACCTTCTCTAAATTAACAACTAGTGTTAATAAAGTTTAAAATAAAAATTATAAAGTAATTAGATATATAAATCTACTATTTATTGTACGTTGTTGCATTAGTGTTTTTGTAACCGTCAGGCTTTTTGAATGTATCCTTTTGAATAATTTCCGTTTTTTCCTCTTTTGCGAAATAATTGAATATTTTTAACATATAATTGTTGAATTATAATATTTTTTAGAAATATACGCCATATTAATATATTGTCTTAATATATAAATGTCTCTATTAAATAATAATAATAATAATCCAGATTTTAATAAGGTTCTAGCTAAAGCTAAGGCTGATGGCAAGGCTAAACTCCACCATCGATATATTCTGGAGCAACAAAAAGAAAGAAAACGGCAACAGAACCAGAATAAAGCAAATAGAGTGTTTTTTGGACTCAACTCTGAAAATAACTTTGTACCTAACCCCAATTCGTCTCCAGCAAAAAATAATAAGAAAAAGAATAAAAATGTAAGCACCTATAATAGTAGAAAGAACAAGAACAAGAACCTGCGTTTATCTAACAAAGAGCAACAAAAACTATTAAATAATAATAATAATAATCCAGATTTTAATAAGGTTCTAGCTAAAGCTAAGGCTGATGGCAAGGCTAAAGCGGAAAATTATAATATAGAACAAAGATTAAAAAATCTTAGAAACATTCCAAAGAATCCAAAGAATCCAAATAACAATGGAAAAAATAATAAGACTTTTACTCCAAATCCATTACCATTAATACGACCTGGTGTAGAATCAGTATATCCATTAAATACAAAAACAACCCCAAATACAAATAATAATAATTTAAATCTTTCTAGTATAAATAGTAAAAAACCGAATCTCTTCAATAATAATCATGCTGTTAATAATCATGCTGTTAATAACATAATAGCGATGGCCGGTCCCAGAATTCAACAGAAGAATACTAATAGAAACCCCCGGAACAATACGAATTTTTTTAACCGGCTTGAGAATTCTTTACAGGTACAAACTTCACCATATCAGAATAACATGTCACTCTACCCCAATGCAACTCATATATTAACCCATTCTTCTAAAAATAATAACATTAACAGAACCAGAAACAGAAACAGAAACAGAAACAGAAACAGAAACAGAACCAAAACACGTCGGCCTAGAAATAGACGTGAAACATTTAACAATAACTTACAAAAACCTTATGTCATGATAAATGGTGAACTGGTTCCGAAGGTTCCAAGTCGTAGTCGTTTAAAAAATACACGTAATGCTATTACTAGAAAAACAAAGAAAGGATTTCGTTTATTTGGTAGAAAAGTTAAAAACACAAGTAAATCTATTAGTAAAAAAACAAAAAAGGGATTTAATTCATTGAAGCGTAGTGCGAAAAGTATTAAAAAATCGTTCAGTTCTAAAGGTAAAACCGAAGAAAAAAGGCTTCTGGTTTTGAATAAAAAAATAGATGAACTTAATGATAAAATTGCTAGGTATTTACTATTACAACTCCGTGCACAAATAAATACGAAGAACCATGTATTTAATAAATTGACTTCACCTGATAAAAAGATCCCATTAAATGATATGAATTGCCTTATAAATAAATTCAGAATGGAATTAGTAGGTTTAGAAAGAGAAAGGAGTACTATATTACCCCCTAATGATGAAACATGCGTATACCAGTAAAAAACATAACATTATTATAATTATTTGCGGCTTCTATAACCCCTTCGTCAGCAACACTGCCACCTGGTTGTGAGATGTATTGTGTATTAATTAATGAAGCATTATCAATAGAATCTCTAAATGGGAAAAACCCATCAGAAGATATAGATATCCCTTCTATTGTCTTAAAATATTCTAGTTTATCTATTTTTAATTCTTTTGGGTTTTCTTTAAAATTCTCTAACCATAACTGTGTTTCATGTTTAGACATATCATTTTCTATATATTGAATTGTAGCATTAATTTTATTTTGGTATTTAGTGCCTTCTTTAAAAACTAAATTATCTGTAATAGATTTGTTATTTCTTAGAAGATAAATTTCAGCTTTCCTTCTTGCTAATTTAACACAATCAATTCGACTCTGTTGTCCTGCACCGATTCCAATAGTTCTACCTTTATATGCTATACACACTGAATTAGATTGTGTGTACTTTAGTGTAATATTCGATATAATAAGATCATTAATAATAGTATCATTAATATTTTTATTGTTAGAAACTATCTTTTGTAAATCGTGTTTACTAAAAATATAGTCATTATTTGATTGAGAAATTGCAACATTCTTAATCATTTTATATTCTGTATATGTCTGATTTTCTAAATTAATAGGAGACCCCTTTAGAATAATAAAACTATTCTTCTTTTTCTTTTTTAGAATATTAAACGCTTCTGTATCAAACGAGGGGGCGATTATACCATCACATACCTTTGACTGAATATATTCCGCCAATTTAACAGTAACATTTGTGTTTATAGCAACAAAATCACCAAAAGATGATTTAGGATCACATTCTCTAGCATTTTTATAAGCCTCATAATCATCCTCACCAATTGAAACACCCGCTGGACTAACATGTTTAAAAGAAGCCGCTGCTATTTTGTTAATAGAGTATTTTATTTCATTTACTAAATACCAACTATTTACAGCATCTAGAATATTAATATAACCAGGGTTTCCATTTAAAATAATAAAAGGGAATTCTTCTTTATTAGTTGAAAACACATTTGCCTCTTTTTGATAAGGATTACATCCATATTTAAGTTTATAATAGTGTTGGATATGGATATTGCTAGACATTCTATAGACCACTATACATTTATTTAAATCTAAATATATATTATATGGAAAAGGTAGGGAAAATTGCTTATAATTCGACCGCTGCTTATGGTAGATTCAAAGCTACGACTGGATTGATGTTAACATTTTTAATATCTAGTATTCTTCTTGTATGGGGTGTCTATAATTTATATAAAAAAATGACAACTAATGTTGCTGTTGCAAAAATATTAGAACCAGATTGCCATAAAAATAAATTCTCAGATAATCAAATGAGTAATAACAAACTACCACATCTTTTATATACGTGTAGTCTAAATATTAGATACAAACTCGATAAAGTCTATAATTCGTATATAGGTTATAATGGTAATAAACAGTATTATAAAGGACAAAATATTAAAATCGCATATGATAAAAATGATGTTAGGGATGTTGAGTGGCCTATTAGTATATGGCTAGTTATTATACCTATTATAGCATCTATTATACTATTTGCTTTATCGTATTCTAATTATTATATGACTAAAAATAACAAAGACTATGCCGCAATTAAAGGTAGTTTTAACTTACTAAATAATTTTACCAATTTAACAAGAAAGAAAAACAACTTAAAAAAATAAAACACATATAATGTAATCGTCATGTTTGAATATATTTATGTTCCGGCTTATATGCCTACTGAAGATGGAGGGTGGTATCTTTATTGGGCGCTAGTTCATAATCAACAATATCTGAACAGTTCAACTGACCAGTTACAGAAATATGTGTTCCGTATTCAATTCCGTCCAGATTCTTGGAACATGTATTCTATTTCTCAGAATGCTAATTCTAAATACGAAGCAATCCAACAGATTATTTCTTCTATGAATGAAATTAATTCGCATCTCCACAATCCTTCATATGAATACTTTAGTACGGTTGATAGTATTGGTCCAGATACCATTAATTACGAATCTATTCTACAACACTATGATTTTATTCTTGAGCAACTTTACAATTGTTCTCCTGAAGTCTATCAAATTAATGCAACTGAATGGGTGTCATCTCTTGCTTAGGCAGAATAATGATATCCTACTACACAAGGTTCTTGTTTGTTACAACAATGAAATAATCCATTAGTATTACAAATATTGCTATGTTTATTACAAGAATTTGAAAAATTCTCACTTTTTTTAAACCCAACTCTACAAATTTGACATAGATATATTTTTTCGTCTGTGGGTTTATTTTCTATAACTTCAATTGTTTTTTTTTCTATAATTTCTAGATCTTGTATTACCCATTCTGGTAAACACCATTTATCACACAACATTTTCATATGGGTAATCGAAATATTCTTATACATTACAATCTTTTTGTATCTTAGTGTCTCTATTATACTTTTTACTATATCTATATCTTCACATAATTCTGTTTTTTCATCATCATCATTGTATTTTATCAAAAGACTAATAAACCAATCTGCATCGGTTAATGATTCTATTTCATTTTTTGTAATTGTTAGTGGTTCACCCCTACAGTAAAATGTAATAGTTTCCATCTTATTATATTTTAATTAAAATTTATTCATCAATTTTTTTATTATCTTCCTTTAATTTATTTTTCATATTAGTAATTCCTATCTCCCAGAATTTATCAAATGTTTCCTGTGAAATTTCATCCTGACATTCGGCCTCATAATCGTGTCCTTCCTTTTTTCCCTGAAAATATCTGAAACGGTGTCTATGATAAGCATCACTAAATGTTCCTTCTCTAATCTCCTTTTTTTTATAGGACAAAGAGTAAATACAATTTTTACATTTTCAGGTGCCACTTTATCCCAGTCATAATGACCTGGCTGATTATCTACAACTATCATTAGTTTATTTTTAGCCATATAATCAGCTATTAGTGGTTTCCATGTTCTAAACCAATTATCCTTTAACTTTTATCCTTCTTTAGACTTCTCAAAATTAAACCCATTAAACATAACCCACCTCCAAAATAGTCTTTCAAAAGTTACAAACCTAACTGGGGTTACAATCTGACCCCCCGTATCTGTGATAGAAACCGTACTACCAGTATAACACTCCTTTTTGTCAAATTCTATAGTGTATCTTTTTTTTTCTTTAGGCAAATCTGAATATGCAACAATATATGACATCGTGTTGAAATAATAATAAAAATTGTGTAATCAATTTTTATAATAATAATAATAGTAATAATAATTTATAATTAAATTTAGAAATAAGAATAATCCATAAAGGTATTCATAGAATCAACACCAAATGGTTCAACCTCATTTTTTCTATAGTTAACAAAACTAGACGCCGAGGGTTCCGTAGTAGCAGGAGCATTCTTAGAGGCAGCACCATCAACCTTTATAATAGGGAGTGGTGGTGGGTCCGTAGCAACATCATTAGAGGGAGTATCTTCAATAGGGTATGGTGTTGTCTTAGCAACAACATTAGTGTGTTCCCCATTAGAGGGTACCCCATTAGCGGTGGGGTCTGCGCTCGTGTCGGAAGGGAGTTCAGCCGGGTCATAAAGAGGTTCAGTGGGGTCATCTTCATCTTCATCTTCATCTTCCTCCATTAGTTTATTAATTTTATTAGAGAGTTTATTAAGTTTCTTTCTGTCATTATTTCTAATTCTTGCAGCAAGTCTGTTTTCTAATTTATTATAACGGTTATTCCTGTAGTTATTATTTCTAATATTTTTAGCATGTAGTATACGTAAAAAATGATTCCTTTCTAGTTCTGCTTTGTTTAATTCTTTCTGTATTTTATTGAGTTTAGAAGATTCCGAATTTTTAGCTCTTTCGGATTTAAGTTTATTAATTTTCGCATTAACATTATCTAATTTAGTCTGTACGTTATTAGTATTTCTATCATTAAAATGATCAATAATAAGTTTAATAACAAGAACACAAACAACCGAGATTAACCCATATTTTAGAACACTTTTAGACATTTTAGACAACTTCATAATAATATATAATAAGATATTATTTTTGTTTAAAGAAAAAAAATAGATTAGATATAATGTCCAAAATTAGTGTTGAAGATTTGAAGGGATTAGTTAATATTATTACTGTTTGTAATAGACGTGGTGCATTTCAGGTTAATGAACTAGAATCAGTGGGTATTCTATATAATAAAATTAGTGTTTTTATTGATGAAACAGAAAACAGGGGACAAGAGGCATCGAAAATGAAAGAGACGGAAGAACTTAAAAAACTATTGTCTGAAGATAACACTTCTTCCGATGAAAACGGTGGTCATAGTGTGACTTATTAATTGTTTTGTATGTTATTTTTTTTTTATTATAATAATAGTCTATATTAAATGGGTAATTTAATATCTGTAGATGATAATGAAATATCAGTCATAAAAAAACTTTATAAACTAAATAAAGATGAATTAAATATAGTTTTTAATCATGTTAAAAAGGAAAAAATAACAAATATAGAATTGGGATTTATTAATTCTATAAAGAATACTCATTCTAAATTAAAAAATAAAATAGAGAATGATTCCTTTAATTTAGTAAGTAGATTTTTAGAAAATATAGTTCCAAAAGAGGAAACGGTTGTACCAAAAAAAAGAGAATATAGTGTAAAGGAAATGTTAATTATATTTAATTTACATAATTCTAAATATACAGAACAAGAACTTAAATTATCTTATAAAAAACTTGCAATGAGATATCACCCAGATAGACCTAATGGTAACAATGATAAATTCCAGTTGATTACCAGATTTTATAACGCTTTAATCGAAGATCTGAAATTAAAAGAAGAAGATAAACAGTTTAATGAATTAAAAATGGCTTCCCAAGATTATATAACTAAACAATCTAGTGATAACAAACAGAATATAAAATTAAATCGTTTTGAACCTAAATTATTTAATAAAATTTTTAATGAGAATAAAGTAGAAGAAGATGATGATGGTTACACTAAATGGATTGAAAGTAATTCACTAAGTGATAAAGATATAAAAAAAAATAGTAAACTATCTGGTAATTTTAATTCGAATTCATTTAATAGCACATTCGAAAAAGAAATAGAACATCCAAAAGATATAGTTGAATATAAAATACCTGAAGGATTGTTTTCATCGAGTTCTATACAACCACAAGAATTAGGTATAACACAAAAAAATTATACTACTAATTCATATAGTGATTTTAAAGAGGCACATACTACTAGTAGAATCGGAGGAATTAATACTAGGTTAGAAAAATATAATTCTGTTGATGAACTAAAACATAAAAGAGAAAATATAGTAAAACTTTCTCAGAATGAATTAGAGGAATTAGAAGTATATAAACAATATAAAAAGAAACAAGATGAAGATAGACAGATAAATCTAAAGAGGAATGATGAAAAACATTTTTCTAATTATAGTAAAATTCATGATCGTATGTTACAGAGTAATATATTGCGATAGATTCTGATAATATATTTATAATAGTATAATAAATTATGACAAAAACATATCGAGAAAAATTGTTAACTGCCGTTAAGGAATTGAATATAGAATTACCTAAAGGTAAATATATAAAAAATGATGACTTAAAAAATATTCTAATAAAATATCTTGCAGGTAATGGTAAAACAGTAGTGACTACTGATACACAAGATACTAAAACTGAAATAATAAATAGCACAAATAAAGTAAATATTAAAAAATGTATTTATCCAAAAACAAAAAAACTAGTAGCAATCGGGGATATACACGGCGATCTTTCAGTTGCTATAAAATCATTAAAATTGGCGAATGTTATTAGTTTGAATACACCCAATAATACGACAAATATTTCTAATATAAAATGGACAGGAGGTTCTACAATTGTTGTCCAATTAGGTGACCAAATAGATAGAGTAAGACCAAGTAAACTTGTAAATGATCTATGTCAGGAGAATGATAATCAGTTAAATCAAGATGAAGGTTCTGATCTAAAAATTATTTTTCTTTTTGAAAAACTTCATGAACAGGCAATAAAACAGGGAGGTGCATTATTTAGTATACTGGGTAATCATGAATTAATGAATGTTGATGGAGATTTTAGATATGTTAGTCCAAAAGAATTCAGAGAATTTGGTACATTTTTTAAAGAACAAGAAACAAAGAGTCCATATCCATATGGATATAATACACGTAAACGGGTATTTTCACCGGGTGGTAGTCTTTCTAAAAAATTAGCTCAATCTAGATATTCTATATTACAAGTTGGTAGTTGGGTATTTGTTCACGGAGGAATGACACCAGAAGTGGCGAATGACTATACTTTAGACCAAATTAATGGTATAATACATAAGTGGTTAATGGGAAATAAGTCTACACTATTAATGGAACATGTTAATAAACTATATCATAATGATAACGATTCTTATTCACCATTTTGGTCAAGGACATTTAGTGATATAGATGAATGGAACTCTTTATCTGAACAAAATTTTAATAATACTCTTAATATTTTAAATCTTAAAAATAAAAGAGATGCTAAAACTGAAATAAAGGGTATGGTTGTTGGTCATTCACCACAATTTATGTATAATAAAGGATTGAATTCAGCCTGTAAAAATAAATTATGGAGAGTAGATGTTGGTATGTCCAAGGCATTTGGTATGGATAAGAATACGAATAGAAAGGTACAGATTCTTGTTATTGAAAATGATTCACAATTTAAAATTTTAAAAGAACAATAATATATATGACAAAACTTTTATTAGATAATAATAGTAAAGATAAACTAGAACTATATTACCAGGATGATATAGATAATATAAATCATGCACAGAAAAACTTATTAGAATATATAGAATATCAGAATGAAAAAATAGATAATATAGAAACAAATATGTATAAAATAGAATATAATACAAATTATGGACTTAATAATTTAATATGTGCAAATAATTATAATATTTCATATAAAGGTGTAATAATAGGGGGTATAATTGGTTGTGTTTTTATGTCTCCGTTTGGATTTTTATTAGGGTTAAAAACAGGAACGGTTATAAGTATGTCTGGTATGCTTTTAGGTTCGGTGGCATCATATAAATTACAAGAAATAGAACCACAAAAATAATTATTCTATCGTTTTAAGTAGTGTAGAGTTAAATGAAAATTTTTTACAATATCTACAAGTTCCATCTTTCTTATAAAATGGTAAATAGAATGAACCATTTATATGGTCTTCCTTACATAAATTACTGAAAATAATGTGTTGTCTACAGAGAGGACACTTCCTATTTTTAACCTCTATTATACATTCATAATGAAAATGATGACCACACGGGAGTTTAACTATTTTTGGCGATTCTTTATTTTTAAAATTAAAACACCCCCTTTTCTCTGGGATATGTAGTAAACTATGTTCTGTAAATGTTTCAAGACAAATAGAACATTCTTTATCGTTCATATTATATAACATAATATATTTTATTATAAGTATTATTATGTTTTACGTAACTTACTTAAAGCACTCTGGATATCTTCTTGTGATGGAACGAGACTATTTTTAGGGGATTGTGTTTTTTTCTTTACTATTTTAATTTTTTTAAGTTTTATATCACTACCTATCATACTAAGAAAATTAGGTCGAACTATATCTGGTTTTTTTATAGTATTATAAATGGGTTCTGTTTTATGTTTTTTATTTTCAAATATGATATATGCAATTTCAGGATCTAAGTTGTCTTTTTTTAATTTATGTTTTATAGTATTAATATCCAATCCAATTTTTTTCATAAAAAAATAGTGTTTATATTTCGGATTATCACCGGAAATATCTTCTTTCTTTTCATCTTCATCTTCTATGAATGCAAATTCATTTGGTGAATAAATAAGATTAGTCGATAATTTCATCTGTGATATATTCCATATTATACCATATTCCTTTTTTGTTTTGTTAATCCAAATATTAGAAATTTGTATCAAAAATTTACCATATATTTTAGCTTTTAATTCTGTTATATCTATTTTTTTATTTTCTTCATTAAAAATCAATACATTATTATTTCTGTTATAATTTACTCTTAATCTTTCTGGAAAAAATGAAGTGTTATCTTCCTTTAAACTATTTTTAAATTTATAACGTTTAAATTTCTTGTTATTCTTAAAAATTTTATTTATCTTTATAACAAATTTTAAAAATGTATTTATATCTTTATCATGTTCGTGAGATAGGAAAGAAAGATCTAAATAATTATTATTACCTTCATACCTGGTCATATTAAATGGTATAAATAGTAAAGGGGTCTGTACCACCCAATTATTATATTCATTATTTGTTTTATATTTGATTGAATAGTATTCAATATTATTTATAAAAATTCCCTTTTTTAGAACAATATTCTTTACTAAAAATTTGTACGGTTTATATTGAACCTGTACCATATATAGTAATTGTTTAAAAGTATTTAAATTTATTTATTTACTAAATAAATATGTCCGATGAATCAAATAAAGAAATATGTCCAATATGTTGTGAAGAGTTAGATGGAACGATTTCAACGTTATTATGTGGTCATAAATTTCATATTAAATGTATTTATACTTCATATATAGTAGAGACTCATAATACAAATTCAAATATTCCACAAAAGAAATGTCCATATTGTAGACAACACGGAGGATTTCTTGAATTAGAACCCAACACTATACCTGTTAAATGGATACATAAAGAATATCCAGACTTTATTAAAGCGAGTCAAAATAGAGATGTTGAAAAATTAAAATTATACATGAACCCAATCAAATGTTTTTCTATTTTAAAAACTGGAATAAATAAAGGAAACCAATGTAATAATAAACACATTAAAGAAACTTATTTTTGTAAGAAACATAACTAGAATTTTTTTAATTTTAAGGAAACTTTATTATATTTTTCTCTGTTTTCATAAATTGTTTTATGTGCATCAGATACTTTAGTTTCATCCTTTTTAAAATATATACTTAGACCATTTAGTAATGTCTTTTTATTTATACCCTTAAATGCAGGTGTATTTTTATAAACCAGAGCACCATTTTTAATATTAATATGTTGAATATCATTTTTCTCCATATTTTTTATTAACATCTCAGACAGAGCCTTTAGTTTTTTCTTTCTTTCTCTAATTGCTACACTTAACTTCGTAATTTCTTCCTCAAGACCAAGATATTGTTTTACATTATTGCTAAATTCTTCTTTATTTAAATCATCCATATAACTGATATAATCTATTTCTTTAATATAATTAAAGAAAAAAACCTTTATTATTTTATGGATAAGCAAATTATTATAGACAATGTTATTTATAATAATTATATAGAAAAAGAACCAGAGTTTAAAAACGGTGATCTAAATAATTTTAAAATGTATTATAAAATCTTTCCAGAAGATTTTGTTCGATTAAAAACCAACACACTTATATCGTATAATTTAGAGAATAAAATTTATAATAGTGGATTTATTATAAAATTCATAGAACCTAACATTTTTATTCTTAAGGATACACAACTACTCTATATTTGGTCTATTAGAGTAGATGATGAAACAAGTGTATTTGTTAAAGATTTAGCTTTATTTAGAAAAGAAAATAAAATAAAAGATATATTATTTGAAAAATTTAAAAATGAAAACTAATCTTCATTTTCTATTTCAAACCGTTTAATATTATAAAAACGACTGAGTATTTTAGCGCCATTCGTTTTATTGTATCCATTACAAACATAGTATCCATTAAATTGATAATCATTACATTTTAGTATTTGTCTAATAAAATTTATAGCTGGGAATTTCTGTTTACTAACTCCATTTTTATGTAAACAAGTTAGTGAGGTTGATTTGTATTTTGATTTTACCTTTGGTATAATTGAATAAAATTTTTTAATTAGTTCAGGATCTTTCAATTTCTCTACTGGTATACTCAGACCAAATAAATCCTGTTCTGTTTTAATAATATAACCAAGTTCATTAAACATCTCAATAATTAGAGGTTCCATATATATTTACTTATAAATATTTGTTTAAATATATAAATGGATACTGATGAAGAAATAGAAAAAATTTTGAATGAAATTTCTTTAAAAAAAAATACAAAGGGTCTTAATCAGGTACTTGAAACAAATACTAAAGTAATAGATTTAATTTATTCTGACTTTTTAAAATATGACATTAATAAAAAAAATAAAGAAGATGTGACTAATTTTATACAAAATAATTTCGAATATATCGAACTCACAAAAGACACACCTACTTGTTGGATTTGTTATGTTGACTATAACAAGTTTTATAATTTAAAAATACATATGAGAGGATTATTTATTAAATTTAAAACAGATGATACGATTCTAGTAAAATACAACAAAAAATATTTTGTAGTTAATATAAATGATAAAGTATTTTTTAGAAAAATTAGTAGTAAAGATTTAATTAAAATGCATCTTGTTGACGCCATACAGTAACTGGTAAACCTAGTTTTAAATAAGTACGTATGGTATTTGGAAAGTATAGTTACCATTGGGGACTTCTTTCCAGTCTTGTTCTTTGTTCCTTTGTGAGGTTAGTAAACGTTTCGAATATTTCTTATAAACGAGTTCTGTTGCAATCAAGATATCACCTATTTTAGCTACAATTTCCCAAGGCCAAATATTATTCTTATTTCCATCCATAAAATAACTACCTCCTACTTTTAACTCTGTAGGCAAACTACAACTATTTTCTTGATCTATAAATTTTTCATCTATTTTTTTTCCATCAATATAGACCATTAGTCGTACCGCATATTCATAAATAGTATATTGGGTTTCCTCCCAAAATAAATCTGGAATTACTTTAATATTCTTGATATGAAGACATATTGGTCCTGGTTTTACAAAGACACCTCCAGTATCACCATAAGCGTGGTTAGAGAAATTATAGTCATTATCACTATTTTTTGTAGCTTCATAACTTTTTAGGCGTTTTTCTACATCTGGTTCTTCTTGTTCAGAAATACCAGGACTAAATTCTAGGTCTAACTTATATGAACCACCCCTTAGTTCCGAACCGTATGGGCTCCCAGGTGGCGGACTACCTGCGTTAATTGTGTGTGTTTTCTTGTATAGATTTACTGTCGTCATGATGAAGTTGTTTAATAAATAGATTTAATGTTCTAACGAATCAATTTTTATTCCTACCAGATACATTTTAAATCTTAATATATAGTATAATGAATTATAGTGAAATAAATTTCTCCGATACATTCAGTGTCCAGGAACAAAATAATGCCCCACAGGTTAATGCTCCACAACTAAATACTGTCGCTAATAATCAGCAGCCACCTGCTGTTAACAACCAACCCCCACAGGTTAACACACCACCCCCACCAGTTAATAATAATAATATGAATATGGACAATAGAAATGTTCAACAACTTCCAAGTATGAATAGATTAGATTCTCTTTATAATAAACCTTCTCCTAAGACGGTTGTAGAACCTGTAGAAGAACCACCAAAAACTAATAATGTTAAACTAATTCAATTAGGTGTTATTTTAATGTTTAGTTTTCTAACTGCACTATCATGGAATGAAGCTATTAGATACTATATTGGTCGCTCCATTAAATTTTATTCTGGTAAACCAATTTTTTATGTGTATTATGCTTCAACTGCTACATTTTTAATGTGTTTATCTTACCTTTATAGTTATTTAAAATAGTATTTTACTTAAGACTATAATTATATATCTATGTAAATGGATTTTTCTTTTATGAAAACTGGTAGATCACCTGTAGTTAATAATAATAATACAAATGATATGCTAAATATGTTGGAACTTTTTACTTCAAATGCTCTAAAAAATTCAGCAAGGTTTGTTGAACTATGTAACCGTAATGGTATTACTGAAGCTGATGTAAAATATGGTTTGATTTATGAGGTTTTTGAGTTTTTTAATAGACCTAATAATCTTCAGGAACTAAATGAGATTGAAAAATTAAATGAGGAGGAATATGAAGAAGACGATTCAGATATGGAAGATATTATTGTGGATGATTCTGAAATTGATGATTTTAAACGTATTGAAATTGATGAAATAGATAATGAAGAAGATAATAACTTTGTAGTTAAATTGTATAATTACTATGATAACTGGGATAGTTGGAAACCACAAACCCCCCTTGAACAGGTTCTACAAAATGCAGTTAATAAAATAAAATAATTTATAGAAATTTATATTATTATTTTAATGAGGATTCCAATATTAAATAGATTTACTTGTAATAGAAAACAATTAGATAGCTATATTAATAATTTTAGAAGTCAAAACATAAAAACTATTATATCATATATTAATGAAAATCCCAAAGATAAACTACAAAATTTTTCTGAAAATAAAAGGATTTTAACTAAAACACAAAATAATACTATCGCGTTAAAATTAAGTTCCCTTGATGTTTATAATAACTTTAATGAAACTATCGAACAATCTAGAGAATTATGTGGAATAGGTATTGAAAATAACAATAAAATAGTTATAGATGCTGAATATTATTCTATACAGGATCAGATTAATGAAATTTCAGATATACTTTTATCAGAATTTAATAGAGATAAAATAAATATTTATAAAACATATCAGTTATATCGTAAAGATTATTGGCATATATATAAACACGATTTAGAAAAGGAAAGGAATTATAAAATCGGATTTAAAATAGTAAGAGGTGCTTATTATGATACTGAAAAAAACAATTCATGGATACATGATAGTAAAGAAGATACAGATATATATTATAATAAAGCTATAATGTCTTTCTATAATTTTAATAAATGTTATCCAGGTGATAAAATCATATGTGCTACACATAATAATAACAGTATTGATATTGGACTTGGTTTAAAGTCTAAAAACATAGAATTTGCACAGTTAATGGGTATGTCCGATAATAAAACAAATGTTATAGCACAAACTAGTTCGGTCTATAAATATATACCATATGGAGATTTTTCGGATACTTTCCCATATCTTACACGAAGATTATATGAGAATTTGTCCTTTTATAAATATTTATTTGAATAATTTTATATTTAAATATTATATTATGCCTAAATTAATAAATGAGAATGGGTATATTTTACAAGCTACAGAAGAGTCGACGGCAGCACTATTATCTGCTGTAAAAACACCTAGTGTAACTCTGAATCCAGGTACTGATATTTCAGAAGATCATTTTAGTAGTCTTGGATTGGCCTATGATATTTCAGATAATAAAGTTAAATGTTTACAAATGAATGCCGATGGCAAATTGCTATGTGATGTTGGTAATCTAACACTAAATACTGGGGCTTTATCTGTAGATAATTCAGGAGTAGAAACCGGTCTTTCAACTGTTAATACAACACTTCTGGGTAATCTAAAAATTATTAATGGTACTAATGGTAGTGGGGATATACCTTTGACGGTTACAGATTCTTCTTTAACCGGCGCCCTTAACGTTACTCCACTTGTAGCATCAGATAATTTTACAAGAAATGCTATATTTGCTTCTGATCCCAGCACTGGGCGAGCGCGTATTGTAGAATGTGATAATTCTGGGAAATTACAGGTTGGTGTAACTGGGAGTGTTACCGCTACACTTTCTACGATTGATAATGAGGCTATAGATGCGATTACTACCGCTGTTTCAGTTGGTAATGTGATTGCAGGAACTAATTCTGTTTCTACAGGTTTAGCATCTAATGTAGCTCATACAAAAACGGTTGTAGTAGGTGTTAATTCTAATAATGAAGGAACTCCTATTAAAGTAGATACAGATGGAAAACTTATTACAAAATCTGATCCACAATCTACTACTAGTGCTTTAACAGCGATTAATACATTAATAGATAGAACTGTAATGGTTGGACATTTCCCGGATAATAATACAGGTGTACCTTTAAAGGTAGATGGTACTGGGATTTTACAAATTGCAGGAACTGTAGAACTTGGAACAACAGACAATACTGTTCTTGATACTATAGCAGGAGATACTACTTCTTTAGATGATAAAATCAGTAAAGGCGCAGACGTGACACTAGCTGGAGCTCAGCAAACAGTAATATACGGTCAAGATTCTGTCACCCCTACTACTTTACGTGCTTTAAAAACAGATACAAGTGGTAATTTACAAGTTGATGTTGTAGCTGGAGCTGTAACTGCAACTCTTTCTACGGATGATCATGATGCTATAGGTGCTATTAATGATTCTATTCAAATAGGTGTAGATACCGGTATTACTCCTTCTACTCCTACAAGTATTGTTGGGAAAATTGCTGGGAATGTTTCCCATCAAAGAAGTGTAATGATAGGTGTTGATAATAGTGATAATTCCGCTCCAGAAGGTGTTCCATTAAGTGTAGATGGCGATGGTGTTTTAAATGTAGCAACTGATTTTACAAGTGGTAACCAATCAGAATTAACCGAATCAAAACAAGTTGCTGTATACGGACTAAAAAATGGTGGTGGTGGTGTGCGCATGTTAGAACTTGATGATTCAGGTAGACTTAAAATATCGAATACTGCTTCAAGCGGTCCAATTGATGATACACCAGCACACGCAGATAATTTTACAAGACAAGCAATTTTTGCTTCTGATGGTAATAATGCGATGGTAGTAAAATGTGATAGTTCTGGTAAATTAGAAGTTGATGCTAATATCACAGCAGGTAATATTACGGGTTTTAATCTTGAAAGCACCCAAACCGCTATGAGTGCTAAACTACCTTTGGCCTTAAGTGGATCAGGCAACTTGAAAGTTAGTATTGAAGAAGGTGCTACACCAGCTATTACGGGTTTTAATCTTGAAAGCACCCAAACCGCTATGAGTGCTAAATTACCAGCCACCCTCGATAGTGGAAATCTTAAAGTTGCTATTCAGAGTGGTGCTACACCAGCTATTACGGGTTTTAATCTTGAAAGCACCCAAACCGCTATGAGTGCTAAATTACCAGCCACCCTCGATAGTGGAAATCTTAAAGTTGCTATTCAGAGTGGTGCTACACCAGCTATTACGGGTTTTAATCTTGAAAGCACCCAAACCGCTATGAGTGCTAAATTACCAGCCACCCTCGATAGTGGAAATCTTAAAGTTGCTATTCAGAGTGGTGCTACACCAGCTATTACGGGTTTTAATCTTGAAAGCACCCAAACCGCTATGAGTGCTAAATTACCAACCACCCTCGATAGTGGAAATCTTAAAGTTGCTATTCAGAGTGGTGCTACACCAGCTATTACGGGTTTTAATCTTGAAAGCACCCAAACCGCTATGAGTGGTAAAATCAGTAAAGGTGCGGACGTGACACTAGCTGGAGCTCAGCAAACAGTAATATACGGTCGAGACTATTCTGCCTCCCCTGCTATTTTACGTGCTTTAAAAATAGACTCAAGTGGTAATTTACAAGTTGATGTTGTATCAGGAGCGGTAACAGCAACTCTTTCAGCTACAGACAATGCCGTTCTTGATACTATAGCAGGAGATACTAATTCTTTAGATGATAAAATCAGTAAAGGTGCGGGTGCAACAATAGACGCGGCTACAGGAGCACAACAAGTATTAATATATGGAATAGATTCAACTAATAATTTAAGGGGAGTTCAGGTGGATGGTACCGGAAGAATAAAAACGTATACTGCGAGTGTTGGAACTGGTTCTATAAATTCCACTATTGCTATTACGAATTCATTTAGTAGAACAGCATTATTTGCTTCTAATGGTACACATGCACGGGTAGTAAATTGTTCTGCAAATGGAAATCTAGAAGTTGATATTTCAGAAGCTTTACCAACAGGAACAAATAAAATAGGATCAGTTGGATTAGTTGCGAATACAGTTCAGGACGGAACTGGTACTGAAAAAAATCTTGTATGCGATACTAATGGAAAATTATTAGTTTCTATTCCAGATGAAGATTATCAACAGTATCCTGCTATAGTTACAACAGTTCCTTCGACTGATATAATTACATCTGTTCCAGTTGTAAATATCCCCAGATATTTTACTTATAGTACACTTTTCAGTGCTATAACAGAATCTCATTCACAGTCTTACGATGATAATACACAAGGTTTTACTAATACTATAGTTACAACCGGATTTACAAAAATTAGTGTAGTAGGCAAGATAACGAATACCTTTCCGGATGAGCTTTCTAATGTCCTAAGAGTAGAATTGTGGCCAGTGTTTAGTTCTTCTCCATCAGAAGATCATGCAGATAATATGATAGGTCCAGTAGCATCTGGATTATTTATAAAGGATTATTTATACTTTGATACAGTCGAACTGTTATATCCTTATGTAAAACTTAGAGTAGTAAATGAGGGTATAAGTGATGCAGTTCTTAATTTAAGAGTATATATGAGAAAATAATTTTTTATAAGTTATATTATATGGCTTCACGTCAATTATTAGAAAGATTGCCGAATAATAATAAACTATGGACAAATTCTAGTCAGGGAAAAGTTTTTGATAAATATACTGTAGTTTCTGAGATACCAGTAGTATATAATTCAGCATCTGATGGGAGTTCTGTTATTGTTTTAGATAATACTTATGATATAGATGAAGAACCCCCAGATATATCACTTACTAATAGCGGTTATAAACAATTTACAGATGGAGGAACATTAACTGGAAATTATTCAGATAGTCTTGTAAGAACTATTATATTTGATGCCGGTGCTAATAATTTTGTATATATTAATCCAGTTTCTTTTGAAACAGAGCATTCATCCGTGTTTATAATGGAAGACAGATTAGGTATACTCGCGAGTGATGATTTAAATGACATGGTTTCAAGTAATGGTAATTTAAATAGCACTAAAGCACCTACTTTATCTCCCCATCTTTATCAGTCGAATGATACTACCCTACCCTGGGGTGATAATTATTCATTCGATAATGGTGGATATGGAACTGGAGGTGGTTGGATATTTCCTAGTAGTAGTGGAACAGATGTAAAAAATAATGATAATAGTAGTTGGGTAAATACATGGCATAAAATAAATGCTAGATTTGTAAAGTTTGTATTTAGAACTAACAATAGTGTTACTAACGCAGGATGGAATATATTATTAGCAAGAGAAGAAACCCCTTCTATAACAAGGACCCATTATTTAAAAGACTTAGATGATAATACACTTAATACAGAACATATATCTAATCTATGGTTTTTTGGTAAAACAATGACTACTTTATCAAATGATCATATATTTATTAACAATGATATAGTAATAACTATAGAAATAAACCAGGGCGCGGCAGCTTCCTGGTGGGCACATCCAACAACTCATGTTATTCCTATAAATGATTTAGGTGGGATTATGATACCACATATCCATAACTTTGGATTTAATAATATTAGATTTAATATTTATAATACAAGTGCAACCAATTGTAGGGTTGATTTATTTTTCAGATATAATTAGTAACATTTTTATATAATTTATATTTATATGGTTTCTAAACAATCAAATCAATTATTAGAAAGATTACCAAATTATAATAAATTATGGGAAACTTCATTTCAAGGAGAAGTTTTTAATAAATATACTTTAGGATCAGAACAACCTATTTTATATAATTCTTCATCTGATGGGAGCGACGATGCGGTGGTTGCTTTAGACAGCACTTATGATGTAGCAAATAATGCGACCCCAATAGTATTAATTGACGATGGTTATAAACAATTTACAGATGGTGGAGGGTTATCATCAGATTATACAAGTAGTCTTACCAGACATATAACATTTGATGCTGGAGAAGGAAATAATATATATATAAATCCTATTGAATTCGGATTCGAACATTCGGTTTCATCCGCAAAATATGATGGAATCACATCTATGTTTGATAGGTTGGGTATAACAGCGAGTAATACATTAAGCGATTTATCAACTTCAAATGGAAATTTAAATAATATAATTGCACCAACTTTATCACAACATTTTTATCAGTCTGAAATAGTTACTCCAATATGGGGGTCAACTTTTAATAAATCGAGAGGAGGATATGGTGATGGATTAGGAGGTTGGATATTTCCCAGTAGTAGTGGGATAGATACAAGAAATAATGATAGTGCTGCTATATGTAATACTTGGCATAAAATAAATTCTAGATATATAAGATTTTATTTTAGTTCTGATGGTAGTACTAATGATATAGGATGGAATATATTAGTAGCTAGAGAAGTTGTCCCAACTATAACACGTATACACGAGTTAAAAGACTCAAGTGGTACCACACTTAATACTGAAAAAATATCGAATATATGGTTTTTTGGTAAAACAATGAATACTATATCGAGAGACGCATTATTCATTAGTAATGATATTATTATTAGATTTGAAATAAATCAAGATGGAACTTCTTGGTGGCCACTTCCAACGACACATGTTATTACAACGGATGATTTAGGAGGATTTGTAATACCATATATACATAATTTTGGATTTAATAACATGCGGATAAAAATTTATAATACAAGTGCTATAGAATGTAGAATAGATTTATTTTTTAGATATAGTTAAATTTATAACATAACAATAACAAAGATTGTGTAATTTTTTATTATTTTATAATTTATATTTATATGACTTCGAATAAATCCAGTCGATTATTAGAAAGATTGCCTAGAGTTAATAACTTATGGGAAACTTCTAAACAAGGGAAGGTGCTTGATTCGCATGTTTCAACATCAACCTATATATCTTCTACATCACGTTCTTCTACAGATACAGAAGGTTCTACTATTGAATTAGATAGCACTTATGATGTTGCAAATAATGCCTCACCTATAGTTTTAGGCAATAATTATATAAGATTTAAAGATGATAATCTTGGACTCGTGGGCTTTGGCAGCTCTACGCCTCCTAATTATTCTGTTAATCTAAATCGTTATATAACATTTGATGCTGGAGAAGGAAATACTATATTGATTAATCCAATTTCATTTACATTTGAACATAATATTGCGGTACCTAACAACTTTGGTAGCGGTATAGCATATGATAGATTAGGTATAACGGCTAGTAATGATATAAATGATTTAACATTATCTACTTCAAATTTAAATACGAGTATTGCGCCTGTTTTATCTCCATTACTTTATAAATTATCTGAGAAATCACCTTTGTACGCATCCGGAAACAGCACCGGTTATGCATCTTGGTCGAATTCGTATGATTCTGATTCTGGACATGGAGATGGAACCGGTGGATTTATATTTGGTAATACAAGCAGTGGAAGTGTTAATAAGTGGGACCATAGTACTTCATGGGTAGATGGCGTGACTTGGTATCAAATAAATACTAGATACGCAAGATTTTATTTCCATTCTGATTATAGTGTTATTGATGAAGGGTGGGAGATATTAGTAGCACGAGAAGTTTTTACACCTGCACCTATTCCAGTTTATCCTGTGACAACTACAATACATTATTTACGCGAGTTAGATAATACAGTAATAGATTCAACAAATATGTCTAATATTGTTTTTTTTGGTAAAACAATGACATCTAGCACAGATTCAGATGATCCCGTATTTATTAGCAATGATATAGTATTACAATTAGAAGTAAATCAAAATGGTTCAACATGGTGGCCACATCCATCTAGTCATGTAATTATAACAGATGAATATGGTGGATTTGTAATACCACCAATATTTAATTATGGATTTAACAAATTAAGATTTAGACTTTATAATACAAGTTCATTCGATTGTAGAATTGATTTATTTTTTAGATATATTTAATAATTTTCTTATTTTATTTTATAATATTATAACTATAATGTCTTCATCATTATTATTAGAACGTATCCCAAAAAAAACCAAATTATGGCAAAATTCGAATAAAATAACTTTATATAGTAATAGAACTATTACAGCAAATCCAGCAAATACATCAAATTTAGTTGATTCTTGGATATCCAAGGATGTTTATTATATGTCTACTATACAAATATTTGGACATACAAGATCAGTAGATAGTCAAGTTCAGTTACCTTTATATTTTGGACCAAATATAAAAATAGAATTCGAAATTAAACAGGGTTCTGCTGGATTATCTTCAGGAGAAGTTAATGAATTCTGGCCACATCCAACCCAGCATATACTTGTTACAGATGAACGAGGCGGATTTGTAACAGAACCTATTATTAATTTTGGATTTGATAAAATAAGATATAGGTTTCATAATAATGAAACCGAAGATTTAAAAGTGTCATTAATTCTTAGATACACCTAGTTTTTTTATTTTATAATAGTATAACTAAAATGACTTCATCATTGTTATTAGAACGTATACCTAAAAAAATAAAGTTATGGGAAAATAGTAAAGCACTAACTTTATATAATAATTATACAATTACAGCAAATACAGTTGATATATATTATGAGACGGATGTTTCCCATATGTCTACTATACAAATATTTGGACATACAAGAACATTATCTAGTTCCTTACCTGTATATTTTGGACCAGATATAAAAATAGAATTCGAAATTAAACAGGGATCTGTTGGATTAACTTCAGGTGTGGGTAATGAATTCTGGCCACATCCAATACAACATATACTTGTTACAAATGACCACGGAGGATATGTAACTGAACCTATAATTAATTTTGGATTTGATAAAATTAGATTTAGGGTTCATAATAATGCAAATGAAGATTTAAAATTATCAGTAATTCTTAGATATACCTAGTTATTATACCTTAGATTTAATTTATATAAAAATTGATTTAAATATAAACTTGTAAATATAATACACCAATCATGTCTACCTTTGCCAGTGAATTCCGCACCGAATCTCAATATACAACTGGCCAGAACGGGGCACTAGAATTGAAAACATCTGGGAGTGTTACTCTAGATAGTTTTGTAAATATTCTAAAAGATACAGAACCTAAAACGGTTCGTGATAATGTTAAACAGATGGTTAATGATATTAGTTATCTTACATCTGATCACGAAAAGGCTATGGCTATTCATGATATATTTATTCTAGCATTCCACAAGCGTTCTACAAGTAAGTTTATTGATGGAGAACAGATTTCTGATGGAGAAGGACTTAAAAATGTTTACTACGAATATATTCTAGAACTTTATAACTTTTACCCTCAAACAATTGTTTCTCTAGTTAATCAGAGGGATATGTTTATGTTTGGTTACTGGAAAGATATTTATCTTATGTGGGAAAAGATTAATAAACTTGATATGACTATCGAAGAAAAATACACTAAATTTAATCCTCTTATTTCTGCATTCCGGAATGCTATTATTCAACAGCGTGGTGAAGACCTTGATTATGTTTACAAAACATTTGGTAATGGAATCAATGGCATGAATGAAGTGCAATTTAATTCACTATTGAATAGTAATCCAGATATTAATCTAAGTATTTCCTTTGTTGGGAAGTATTGTGTTAGGGAAAACTCTTCATTTGATAAGAAATGTTACTGGTATATGAAGGATAGTTATTCCTATAATAGGTGTAGTTTGGTAGATTATATGATTCGTGCTACTCTTAAAACGAATGTTAATGGTGTATTTAAACCATTCTCAATCCACAAAACTATTCCGTTTGGAGCTAAAAAGTCATGGAGGAAGGATAATGTAAAACTAAATGTAATTCTTAATGTACCAGAAAACAAATTCTGTTCTAATAAGTGGTCAGAAATCAAGTTTAAAAATATCCCATCGGTTTGTTTGAAACAAAAAACAAAGGCTCTTCTAAATGAGAAACTCAAAGCAGATCCAACATCAGCAGAAAAACATAGTTATACTGGAGATAGGTTTCCCTCTGATACAGACCGTGTAGGATGTAGGCAAAATTTTATTGAATATATTGCAACTACAAAGGGGGTAAACTGTTCACAGTTGTTTCCACACCAGATTATTGGGAATGGTCTAAATGAACATGTTTCAACTCATGAGAAACTGGTTTGTAATAAACAGTGGGATTCTCTTATTGAATATACAAAGGGAAGGATTTATAATTCTGTAGATACACCTGGTTGTAAAGCTATTTCACAGGGGAATATTCTATGTTGTGCAGATGTTTCTGGTTCTATGGAAATGTATGGTAAAGCTCCCAATCGTCCTATGGATATCGCTGTTGCTTTGACCGCATTTATTTCTGAAATTGCGAATGATAATTATAAAGATCTGGCTATGTCTTTTACAGATGTTCCAGAAATTATAGAACTAAGGAAAAACAATACGAGAATGGATATGTATGATAGGATTAAAGCTCTAAAGAGTCGTGTTGGATATTCAACAAACTATGTTGGAGTTCATACCTGTCTTATTGACCTTTGTAAGCGTAAAAATATTAAGTATGAGGATATTCCAGTTCTTGTTATCTTTTCAGATGGACATTTTGATAATCAAATTAGAACCTCCACAAATAGTAATTCTAAAATGACAACCCATCAATATGTTGTGAAACTATGGCTTGATGCTGGATATAGAGGTGCTCCACAAATTGTTTACTGGAATCTTGCAGATAATAAGAATAGTGTTCAGGTTAATAGTACATTCCCAAATGTCCAACTTCTAAGTGGCGCTGGTGTTAGTAATATCAAATATGTTCTATACGGAGAACAGTTGGAAGAAACCACTCAAAAGGTTATTATAGATGGAGAAGTAGTGACAGTAAGTGGTAAATCTATTACTCCTGAACAAACTATGAGGAAGGCATTGGATGAACCCTATTTTGATAGTATTAGACATGTTCTAACAAAATCTAAGGAAGGATATCTAAATCTATTTAGTTATTAAAATATATTACTAATAATTTATATATTTAAAGTTTATTCAATATAGATATATAAAAATGGATTCTTCACAATATGAATCGATGAGTATGGTCATGTACATGTATCTATTTTTTATGTTTACAGTAAATAATATGTTTTTTGTTCTACTATATAATGGTCTAAATAAAGAAATTGTTAGAGTTACTGCAGATTATAATTATATTAAAGACACTCTAGATTTTTTGGCAGCTGAATATGATTCAAGTGATAGCGAGTCTGAATCTTGTGATAGTGAATCTGATTCAGGTTCTGATTCTGATTCTGATTCTGATTCTGATTCTGATTCAGGTTCTGATTCAGGTTCTAGTGATTCGGATGATAGTATTGAAAATATTACTAATAGTAAAGTTTCAGAAACACAGACAGATGATCCTGTAACAAGTATGTTTAATTGGAGTTATACATATAAATAAATTTTTTTCTAATATATATATATAGTCATGAATAATATCGTTAATAATAGTATTGAAGCAATCACGAATGTTGAGAAGGATGTTAAAGATAAGAAGTGGATGGATGTTCTTATTAGTCTTGTGGTTCTAGTTGTATCTCTTCTTGTTACTGCCCTTCTTGGCCAGACCCTATGGAACAATAGTGTTCCAAAACTATTCCCTATGCTTCGTAAGGCTGGTCTCTACGAGGTTCTCTCCCTTCACCTACTACTTAAGATGCTACTTAACTAAGTTGGTTTATTTTTTTTTAATTGAATTTTTATGAATCAATAAAATTTCTAATGTTTTTCTTTATCATAAAGAATACAGTAATACTGTTCGTTTTGGAAAAGAATTGTATCTAAATCTTGCAACACATCCTTTAGAAAATACTTATCTGTATTCATAAATATTAATTCGTTCATTTCTGGAATATCCAAACAAAAGTATTCTAGTTCATTTATAAAACACAGACTAACATATTTATTAATTGCTCTATTTAATTCTGTATCATTAAAAACATTAATTAACTTTTTAATAATCATATTACGAATATTTTTTTGATGATCGACAAGAACTTCTATATAATCTCCTATATATTCTGGTATAGTTATATTATTTGGTGGACTCATATCTAAATTATTTAGATATATTTTTAATATTTTTTATTTAATTCATTTAATATTACAACTATATTTTATTAAAATAACTCGATTTATGTATTTTTATATGAATTTACGTATAACAAACCCCGATTTTAGAAATTTATTATTTTTATAAAAAATAAATATTAAACAAAAAATGTTTTAAAATTATATATGGCTTTTTATATTCCGTATTTTGTTGGGGCATCTATGGCATCTTATTTAACTAAACACATGTACACATATATGTCTGAAGAAGGTGAGATAAATTTAGATGAATCTAGTAATAATAATATAAAGGACAATACATTTTTAAAACTATCTGAAGAACCTATTATATTAGAATCTATTCCAGAAGATATAGAAATAAATGAAAATAAAGAAGTTATAGAACCAAAAGAAGAAGTTGTTATAGAACCAACAGAAGAAGTTATAGAACCAACAGAAGAAGTTATAGAACCAAAAGAAGAAGTTGTTATAGAACCAACAGAAGAAGTTATAGAACCAAAAGAAGAAGAAGTTATAGAACCAAAAGAAGAAGAAGTTGTAGAACCAACAGAAGAAGTTATAGAACCAAAAGAAGAAGAAGTTATAGAACCAAAAGAAGAAGTTGTAGAACCAAAAGAAGAAGAAGTTATAGAACCAAAAGAAGAAGTTGTAGAACCAAAAGAAGAAGTTGTAGAAAAGGATATTTATAGGGGAAATGGAACTATAGAAAAGGCAAACCTTGAAACTATTATAGAAGAACCAGAAACACCAGTAGTTCAGGAAATTGTTTACTGTTCAAAATGTAGTTTATATTTACCTAAAAGATGTTTTTCAAAGAACCAGTTTAAAAAATATAGTAAAGTTCCTAAGTGTAAAATATGCACAAAATTGAAATAATTTAATAGTATAAATATTATAAATTAATTTAAAGATTTTTTAATACTGTATATAAAAATGAGTGTTGTTTCTATTATGATGGGTTCAGACAAAGATATAGATTTTGCTAATATTATGATTCAGGAGTTTAATGCTCTAAATATAGACACAAAGGTGTATGTCAGTTCTGCTCATAAAAATACAATGCAGGTACTATACAATATTGGAGAAATGGATAAATCTAAAAAAAATATTATTATTACTATAGCTGGCATGTCTAATGCTCTTTCTGGAGTTGTTGCTGCTAATACCACATGCCCTGTTATCGCATGTCCGCCATTTAAAGATCAGACAGATATGATGGTTAATATTAATTCTACTCTACAGATGCCGAGTAATATTCCGGTTCTTACTATTTTGAATCCTAAAAATTGTGTTCTTGCTGTTAAAAGAATTTTAGATATGAAATAAATTTTTTATATATAGATAATTTTATTATAGATATAATGTTTATTATTTCTCCTCCATTTGGTAATTATATTTTTTTTGATTCTATGTTGTCAATAAAAGGTAGTTTTACATTAGAAGAACGCCCTGGATTAATTCCACAAATTTTTAAAACATTTAGATATTCTTATGAATATAATGGATGGATAAATAAGATTGGTCTAAGAAATAAAGGAATAGATTATGCTATAGAAAAATATAAAAATACAAATAGTATTATTAGTATAGCTATTTTAAAAGAAACAGATATATCACAATTTTTAAAGAAAATACCAAAAAATATGAATCTAGAAATAAATGTAAGCTGTCCAAATGTTAATAAACAATTAGTTAATTCTAATCTAAAACATTTTTTGAATAATGATAGAGACTGGTGTATTATTAAACTATCACCTATTACCGAATTTACTCAAATAGATAACTATTATAATGAAGGGTTTAGACAATTCCACTGTTCAAATACTCTACCTATTAAAGAAGGTGGTGCAAGTGGACCTATACTAAAAAAATATAACCAAAAATTAATTACCTATATTAAATCAAACTACCCAGATACGGTAGTAATTGGTGGGGGTGGTATTCGTGATTGGCAAGATGTACTATACTATAAAAATCTTGGCGCTGACTATTTTTCTTTATCAACTGTATTACTAAATCCTTATAAACTTATAAATTTATATATAAATAGTTAATCGACAATAACCATAATTTTTCTAGATATATCAAGACTATTGTCTAAATCTGGATGATCTATACTAACCGTACATGGTGTAACACTAATAATTGTTTTAGTGTGTAGTCTTCCTCTTGAAGTAAATTGGATTTTTTTTCCAATATAACTTTGTGCATTTTCGGTTGTAAGTCTAACCAGATTCATTTTATAATAATATACCTATTTCTTTAATTCTCTACATTTTTATATTATTTTTTCTAAAAAATAAATTTATTAATTATAATCTTAATTAGTTTATTACAAATCAAACAATCGATCTTTCAATCGTTCAATCAATCTTTCAGTCTTCAAAAAATCATCATGTCCACTATTTCAAATGCTCTCCGACTTATTCCTATCCCAACAAGTTTGGGAGTCTACACGATGTTTATTCCATGGGTTGGAATTCTCAGTGAGAACCTTGTTCGCGCTGAAATAGCAGGATGTAACTCAAAGGATATTCAGAGGGTAGATATAGATAGCACAACATCCAATAGACTCAAGGTGTTCATACATTTCAAATCTCTTATGGAAGTGATGACACTACACATTTACGAAAATAAACATAGGCTATGGGTTAGAATAGTATTTTTTATTTTTTATTTTTTATTTATATATAGTAATTAGAAAAACTATTATTAAATTATAAAAAATAGTATAAATAAAAAAAAGTTATATATATTAGTTAATTCGTGTGTATGGATTATTATTTAATTTTTTTGACTTTATTGCATCGTTTATCTTTAGTGCCATCCGCTTTAACGAATTGTTGAGTAGCGAATCGTTTATCAACTTTTCCGGATTTGTTTTTAACAGTTTGTAGGTGTTTGGTGGTTTTAGTCGCGCGTCTGGCGCGGCATGTTTATTTGTTTTCACGCCGGAAGTATTTGTTGTAGACTGTGATGAGATTTGTTTTCACGTAGGAAGTATTTGTTTTAGACATTGAGTATTTATATTAAATTGTAAATATATTAATTTATTTTTTTGTGATAAATATTAGAAATATTCTAAATAGTATAAATATAGTATAAATAGTATAAACTTAGACCTATAAAAGTGTTATTAGAATTCTGAAAAAAAAATTGAATTAGAAAATGATGTAAAGGGAAAGTAACCAACGAACAATCAAACGAATCTAAACAATCTAAACGATCTAAACAATCTAAACGATCTAAACAATCTAAACAATCTAAATAGTCTTAACAATCTAAACAGTCTTAACAGTCAAAAAAAAACAATCATGTCTACCATCAACCAGTCCCCAGTCCCAGAAGGCGTTGTCTACTCTATGTTCATCCCGTGGGTGGAGACCTGGGTTACAGAAGAAAAGGTTCGCCAGGAGATGGAAGAGTGCGGATTTGGCACTCTCGCCAAGGTGGATTTTGTAGAAGTTGCTACAAAGAGGAAGCATAGCAAGGTTTACCTGCACTTTTCAAGTGTAGATGATGATGTGAAGGCGCACCTGGATGGAGGTAAGCAGATGAAGGTGTTCTACAACGGAACCTATTTCTGGAAGTTGATGAAGAGCAACTATGTTCATAAGGATAGGTCTGCGCCTGCGAAGAAGTTTGAGCTTACTGAATAAACCCACAAAACTACAAAAAAATAAAATCCCACAAAATCACAAAAAAATAGTAGAATAGAATCTTTTTTTATTTTTATTTTATTTATTTATTTATTTATTTATTTATTTATTTATTTATTTATTTATTTATTTATTTATTTATTTATTTATTTATTTATTTATTTATTATTATTTTATTTTATTTTATTTTATAACTTGTATTATTAGAATTAGAAAGTAGTAGTATAGTAGTAAAGTAGTATAGTAGTGTATATAGTAGTATAGTAGTATATAGTTCCTATGACCTACAAATATGTAGTTTTCAAATGTGAAAAAAAATTGAATAATTAGAATGGATATATAGTATAGTAACCAACGACCAAACAGTATCACAAAGCAATTCCCCGTTTTCCAACTACTTTCCACCGTTTTCCAACTACTTTCCACCGTTTTCCAACTACTTTGCAATCTTAAAAACTTAAAAAACTAAAAAAAAATCATGTCTACCTTTACCACTGCCCAGAAAACCAAAATTATGTCGTGGATTACTGAGAATCGCGACGTGGATAGTTTCGTTGACACTCTTATCGAGTGGGTGAATGAAAACACTAAAAAGACAAGGACTAAGAAGGCAAAGTCATCTGAACCAGAGGACCCAGATAGGGTGAAGAAGCCAGTTCCAGCGAGTTGGATGTATCGTACCGAGAAGCGTGATGAAATCATCAAGGATCATTTTGATGGAGAAGCAGTGAAAGGAAGCGTGATTGCTAAGAAGGCTCAGGAATTGTGGAATGAACTTTCGGACGAGGAAAGGCGTCCCTATGAAGAGAAGCGCAAGGTATTGTGGGAAGAATACCAGAAATACAAGGGTTCTACATCGTCTCCGAAGGCGGAAAAGAAGAAAAAAGAGCCATTTACATTCACAACAGATGAAGATGATGAAGTGCCTGAAGGTTGGAATGGTCCGCACGATGGACATTTGCACAAATACGTGACAGGACTTGGAAAAAAGGTTGGAGAGGGTCTGTTTTCGACGCTGACTGAAGCAATTGCGGCAGCTTCTGAGAATGATGAGTGTAATGGAGTAACCCTTTGTAAGTTTGGATACACTCTTAGGGAAGGAAGTACACTTCGGACAAATCCCGCTAAGGAACCAGACCAGACATCGTGGGTAAAGGGAGTAGTATCTGAGAAGAAAGAGAAGAAAGAGAAGAAAGAGAAGAAAGAGAAGAAAGAGAAGAAAGAGAAGAA